>JGI24022J15233_10010944_pt1 | contig 10321 bp, 11 predicted proteins | sample Ectturendosymbi2_FD_15233 | JGI IMG/M metagenome (IMG submission 15233)
AACAAGTCCTCGAGGACCTTGCAAAATTTCAGATGAATGGGAGTGGGTGGACATTTCACTCAATTGTGGCACTTGATATTCACACTGTTGGATATGAACCATTGATAGGAATTACATGGGTTCCTCTTCCGAAATTACTAGAAAGCAAGAAGGCGCTCATCAACATGAAGAACACTGATAACCAATGCTTTAAATGGTGCATCGAGCTTTGAATCCAGTTGAAAGAGATTCAGAGCGAATCGCAAAAATTTTGAGAAAGCAAGCAGACTCTCTCAATTTCAAAGGAATTGAGTTTCCAATGAACTTGAAGGAAATTGACAAGTTTGAGAGACTAAATCCTGAAATTAAAGTTAATGTTTTTGGATATAAAGCAGATGGTGTTTACCCTCTGAGAATATCCAAGCTCAAAAGAGAGAAAAAGGTTCGCCTCCTTCTCGAGAACAAACGCTTTTGTGTTGTCAAGAATTTTTGAAGACTTGTGTCGATGCAAGTTTCAAAACATCATGGCGCAATTGAGATTTGTGATGGATGTCTAAATCATTTTCAAAGCAAGAAATTTTGGAAAAGCATGAGGAGAATTGTCAGAACCATGAAGTTATATATATTGTTCTTCCGAAGAAAGGCACTATTTTAGAGTTTAAATATCACAAGTATTCGATGAGAGTGCCGATTGTGGTTTATGTCGATTTCGAGTCTTTCACAAAACCGATTTACTCATGTCAGCCTGATCCTGACGGAAGCTTTACGAAAGCTTACCAAAAGCATGAACCGTCTGGATTCTGCTTTTAAATTGTTTTTAATGGGAAAACGTCGCAAACTGTCTTGTGTACAAAACAAACAGAAGGTGAAATTGTTGCTGAAATCTTCGTGGACATGCTTGAGATGGAAATTGACCGATTTGGTCATCAGAAGTGAAAGAGATGATCTTGACAGAAGAAGACAAACGAAAATTTGAAGAAGCAACTGAATGCTGGATTTCCAAGAAATCATTTGATGATGGTGAAAATAAAGTGAGAGATCATTGCCACTTTTCTGGCAAATTCAGAGGAGCAGCTCATAATAAATGCAACTTGGATTTCCGAAAACCGATACATGTTTTGGTGATTCTTCATAACCTTGCTGGATATGATTCACATTTTTTCATCCAGAGCCTCGGGAAAACACAAGGAGAAATTGATTGTATTCCAAACAATGAGGAAAAGTACATAAGCTTCTCGAAATTTGTACATGATGAAAACAAGAAATTGAAACAAAAAATTCGATTTATTGATAGTCTCAAGTTTGTACCAAGCAGTCTTGACAAACTTGTAAAAACTCTCGAACCAGATCAATTCAAAAACTTGAAGGAACAATATAATGACATCGAATTTTTAGTGCGAAATGGAGTCTTTCTATATGATTGGTTTGACTCTCTGGAAAAAACTGTCTGAAAGAAATCTTCTGCCAAAGGAGTCATTTTATTCAAAGTTGAATGACCGTGTTATCACAGACAAAGACTTTGAACGGTTTGGAAACATTTCAAGATGACAACTTTCCGGGAATATCATGATCTGTATCTCAAGACAGACGTTCTTCTGCTTGCAGATGTCTTTGAAAATTTAAGAAATGTTTGCATGAAAAACTATGATTTGGATCCAGCGTGGTATTACATAGCACCGGGATTGACTTGGGATGCTTGTCTAAAAATGACTGGATTTCAACTTGAGCTTCTTTTTGACATGGAAATGCTTCTGATGAATGAGCAAGGCATTCGTGGAGGAGTCTCGATGATTTCAACGCGATATGCAAAAGCAAACAATAAGTATATGGGTGAGAAATTCAATCCGAATGAAAAATCAATATTCATCCAATACCTTGATGCTAACAATCTCTATGGTTGGGCAATGAGTGTGCCACTGCCTGTGAGAGGTTTCAAGTGGATGGATGAAACGAATTGAAAAATTGGAGATAATTTTCTGATCAAGAGGGGAGAGGATGTATTCTTGAAGTTGACTTGAAATACCCAAAGAAGCTTCATGATTTGCACAATGAATATCCGCTAGCCCCGGAGAGAATGATTGTCAACAAAGTCGAGAAACTAATTCCCAACTTGAATGATAAGAAGAAATATGTTCTTCATCACAAATTTTTGAAACAATATTTGGATCTCAATTTGAAACTAACGACGATTAACCGCGGAATCTCCTTTGATGAAAAAGCATGGTTGAAACCATACATTGACTTGAATACAAACCTTCGTTCCACGGCGCAAAACGAGTTTGAGAAAGATTTTTTCAAACTCATGAACAACAGCGTCTTTGGTAAGACAATGGAAAATATTCGAAACCGAGTGAATATGCGACTGGTCAATAACCAAAAGTCACTGAAAAAAAAAAAAAATACAGCAAAACCAAACTTTGAACATTGCACTGTTTTTGATGAAAATCTTGTCGCAGTGCACATGAAGGAGGCAGAATTGGTTTTCAATAAACCAGTCTATCTCGGAATGAGTAACCTGGATTTGTCAAAGATCTTGATGTGTGATTTTCATAATTACACCAAGAAAAAGTTCGGCTCGAAGGCAAAACTGTTGTTCACAGACACCGACAGTCTTTGCTATGAAATCGAAACAGAAGATTTTTTCAATGATATTTCAGAAGATGTCCAAGAAATGATCGACTCATCAGATTTCCAACCAAACCATCCTTCGTGCATTGCAACAGGAATCAACAAAAAAGTTCCAGGAAAGTTCAAAGATGAGGCTATAGGGGAAATAACCATAGAGTTTGCCGCCTTGCGAGCGAAGCTCTACGCAATCAAGAAATTTGATGGTGAAGAAGAAAAAAGTGTAAGGGCGTCAAGAGGGGGGTCGTCAAGAACAGCATCAGTTTCGAAGATTACAAANAATGTTTATTCTCTGGAAGAGAACAACNAAGAACAATGANTATCATCCAGAGTCACAAACATGAAGTCTTCACAGAGACAGTCAACAAAATAGCTCTCTCAGCAAATGACTACAAACGAATANTCATGCCTGACAAAATAAATACTCTTGCTCACGGCTTTGGAGGATGAGGACAGACATAGAGGGACTGTTGAGTTCGCATTGCATCCTCAACATGAAACGCCTTTTTGATTTAGAAAAATAACTCGTTCAAGATCGCAAACAAGAAGCTACACCATTGAATGGATTGAAATCCGAAGAAGCACAGTGGGAACAGTGCAATAATTACGAACATTAGACTACAAAGACATTGTGATACGCATTTGGTTGTGTTGTTGTGTATTCATATTTTAAGTATTTGTTTCAAGTCACACCTAGGAAGAGAGTAACCTAAAACTTTATAAAAACTATCTACACTTATTGTCGACTCCGGTTTATAAATGGTATTCCCGATTTAAACAGATAAAAATGACGTGCACTGACGCATGACGACGATTTCGGACCATACGCACGCAAGCGGTCAATGCGTGATCCCGCGTACTGCGATCGGACTGCGCGACATCTTGTCACGTGATGGGGAATCCCCGACGGGTTAACATAACCAGGCGATCTGAGGCAGACAATCAGTCGTGAGCCACTGCTCGAGCTAACAAGTCCAGCCACTGCAGGACTTGAGGCCACTGCCGACTAGGAACCTTAGCCCACTGGTTAAGAAGTTTCCCACTGGAAACTTATTAAACAGTCTACCGGCATTCTGTTGGACTGAGACCTATTGAATTTATGGCAGTATGGTTCACTCTCGACTCCCCTGAAAGAACTGAACTCGTAGTAACCCCTGTTGTTTGCAGTAACGTTTAGTATGCGATTCAATACGTGTTACTAATATATACCCTGAGATTTTGAAATATATTTTGAATAGTAATATCGCTGTGCTTGAAGTTACAATAATAAAACCATGAGTGAATACAAATACGTTTGATGACAAACTGAGCGTAAAGTCAAACGATACCAGGCGGGTCTGAGTTTCTTAATTGTTAACTTGGGCGTGCCATGGACATTTCTACTAAATTAACCAGTGGTCTTGTGGAATTGTCCAAAAAGGCAAATCGGAATGCCACAGGACCAAGGGAAACAAAGAGGGACCCTGGGAAAGACATGGGGCCCTGGGGAACAGAGGAGGCTTGGCAGGGGCATGGGGCTTCGACAGAGACAGGGGAACACACAGGGTCCGAGCAAAGACCCCACAAAACTAGGGATTTATGAAAAATGCGCGTCAATGCCCAAAACATATCTACTTCCCATACTAAATCTGACTGGGTTTAGGTAGGTAACACTAAGACGATTTTAACAATATTCGCCTAAAAACAGCAAATAACTATTGATTTCTGGTTAACGGATGCTCATCGTCGTGACATCATCGTGGCCTCTAGCACTAGCAGTAGCGTAACTGACGGCCAAGACGGGGCCATGGGGTCGAGCCGCCGCTCCCCTGGGAAGATAAATATGAAAACCGGCTTCCCTTGAGCTGATGTTTTGATGTTAATATTCCTTTAGTTTTCAGTAGGTTGTTGTTTCTTTGCGTTTTTGGGGCGTTTTAGTTTTTTTTCATCTAGTATACACATTCACGACATCTCGATTCACTTTCAACAAGATGCAGGGACTAACGGTGCGTAGTTTTACGTGAAATCGATTTCCGATCAATTTTTGCAATAGATCTCTTGCCTGCTTCACCTGTGGAGTGAGGTTACTTGAATCCGGATTCACTGTCATTTCTTCAACTTTTTTTCTGAGTGTTCGCTAGTGGCCCCCCTAAGGTGGGTAGTGGGCCCCCTTTTGTTAGGCGTTTCTCCCCTTTCTTAAACCTTTAGTTACGCCACTGAGCAGTAGATATCACTACTAAGATTAGCAGCGTGCTCGTGGCCAGCACACAGATTGAACAGCTGCGCTGGTCCTGTGCAACTGGAGGAGCAACAAAAATTGATATCAGCTCAGCTTTGCCTTGCAGTAGAATGTCTTTTATTTCCATCATATGACGCAACAATGGAACAAACAGAAAGAAGGTTTCGCAGTGGTTTTCCGTAACTTCTAATACATTTCTCTGTTGAGATGTTCAAACTATCAAAATATGAGTCTGTCGATTTTTCGTTGTGCGCGATCCCATGTTTTTCAAAAAAACAAGACGGTGATTGAACAAAGAGAGGATTTTTCAAAATGCATTTACAACGACCGGTTTTTCTCATGCGCACTTGTCCGCACCGTACGGTTTTCTCATCCACACTAGTGCGTACCGTCGCATAGGTTGAAAAGCACTGATCTAATGGATCGTGTGCATGCAAGACTAGCATGCTTGCCTGCATGCCTAATTTGTAATGCGAATTGATTATGTTCAAAAATTCCAAAAAGTTCCGCGCCAAAACCTGAGGATCTTTCGCGGCACACCAGTGTGCCGCGTCACACAGTTTGAGAACAACTGCCTAACCCTTAAAGGCATAAAAAGCGAGTTTAATGACATTTTTCCCGAAAACACACTATCACCACGATAACGTAAACGCGTTATCACGAAATTCAAGATTTTACGTGCCGTGAAAGTTTAAATGATTTTGAATAACATAATCACCTTCCAGTTTTCTTGGAATCAGACAAATCATAGCTCGCCATGAAACTCTTTAGAGCTACGACTTAATCTAAGAACTTACTAGAGCTTGACCGTCACCTCTTCATTCAATATGTTATGAGACATGCGCCTATCAACCGAAATATCACTTCTTTCCAAGTTCTTGCTGTAATCGCCAACGACGTTGAAGCTACTATATCATTATGTTGATAGCTATGCGAAGTGTTGCTTGGTTGACTAGAATTTTTCGAGGGGTGTTGGAAATCGGCATAGTGTTTGTAGGACGTTTCAACATCACAAAAACCAACGTTTTTTGCAGCAGAAAAAAAATTTTGCAAACAAGTATTTGTAAAAGAGATTTTGAACATATTTCCATTGCACTGCACTTCAAAAATTTCCTACATTGGTTTGAACGTGCTCTTGTTAACGCAAATTGTCGACTTTTAGTTTTCCTTGCATTACAGTATGCTGATGAACATCTCTGATGAGCTTGAAATAATTAATAGGTGGAGCCGGTGGCTGTGATTTAATGCATTTTTGCTTTATTGTAACTTTTAAACCTGGGTAGAGTGACAAATTGTAGGTTTCTGTTGTGAAATGTAGGCCACTGTGAGAACGCTAATACCTTCAAAAATCTTTATTTACTGTACAATATGCATTCCACACGGGAACTGTGTTCGGTGACAAGAGGCCTGAAACACTTGTTGCTAAAAGAGAAAACATTATCAAATTTCGCAAAACTAATACAAGCAAACCAACAACTGCATTCATTAGTCTGAACTGTATCAAGTGACTGAATTTCTTACAACATGCGCTTTATTTTTCTGTCAATAATGATTTTTCTAAACAAGATTTGCAGTTTATTTTTTAGTGAGATTACTAAACGTGAAGCAAACATTTAGGTGCTTTCCCATTGACCTTTGCTCGATTAATGTTTTGCAGGTGGTCAGATAACTGTGCATCAATAAAAGGAGCTTGGTGGTTTAGAAAGCTGTTCATGGGCAATGTTGAATGGGCGATGGGGAAGAAACTATGACTGGCATGGAATGTCATGGCACTCATAGAAGACGAAAGGGGGCGATTTGAAATCGAGCATGATGTTGGTTCGATGCGATTATCAACGAAATCATGAGCAAGCATCAAGAAAGAGATTCAAAGTCAGACTGTATAAATACATAAACAAACAAACTGAGTTCAGTAGGAGTTGCTACAAATATGCGTATGTTTGCATCAACGCATTTGCGTCTCGTCTCTGTTGTCATCTTTGTCATTTATATATACTGTATAACTGAACAGCCTGAAGTACACCCAAGCAAATGGGAAGAGAAATTAAACGTTGGGCGTATTTGCATGTATGCTTGAAATGCTTGTGGGGAGACATTGGTTCATCGAATTTTGTCATTTTATGGTGGTAGAGCAATGCAACAATATTGTAATGAGCTACTGCGTTTTACGTTATACAGAGTGTTTTGTAATAGGCTAATAGTAATAACTAACCAATATGCAATGGACAATGGTTTATTGTTTCATATGACTCAGCCAACAAACAGGAGCACTACAAGAGGCCTTTGCACTAAGCAAACCAACCGCAATAGTGAACATTAGAGCAAATGAAAATGCACTGACGCAATGGTTGATCAGTGAAAACAAAGAGGGGTGCTGTGTCATATAGGATTGATGAGGGACCACAGCGGTCATCCAGTCAACCAAATCTGTTTTTCAGTTTTTGAGAAGTGTTGAAAGACAACATTCGAGTGAAACAAGTACAATTAGGAAAACAAACAAACACACAACATGGCGAAGAAAACGTACAAATGAAAGCCCATGCCTATGTACGCAGATGAGTGGATCAAATTTAATTGAAGAAATTTTGTGTGGTTAAGAATATGTTTAAACAAATTTTAAAAAGAAAAAAGTAAAGAAAACACTTATTAATGAGGTACAAAAGATAAAAACAAAACAGAAAAACAACTATGAAGTGTGCTTTCATGCTGAAAAGAATGGGAAGTGCACAGGGAAGAAATGCAGAAACTAAATATACACACAAAATACGCAGAATTACAAAAATCTACGATTTACAGAATTTGGTTCTGGATAAGTGAAATGCTGCAAAAGTTCATAATTGTGTATGTTTATCATGTAGGAGGTGTTTCCTCAGTTTTCCATTTAAAAGTAAACGTGGTTGAAGATTTAATATCATTTGGTATTGAGCAAACAAAGGTAAGGGAACATTTTCCTGGGAAGAGTTTACTCTAGGCAAAAATAGGTTGTTCGAGGTTGCTAGTCTTGTGGAGTGAGAATGAATTGAGCTGATTGGAATGAAATATTCATCAAAGTGCTTAGGAAGCAGTTTGTTGTGATAAGANTGCATGAATTTTCCTACTGATAATGCATAAATTTTGGGAAGGCTTAAGATGTTTGTGTGCTGGAAAGGTTCTTCTAGAGATTTTATGTTGGTTGGTTTTATTATTTTTATAGCTTTATTTTGGAGCTTAATGAGAGGTTGAATAGTAGCATTTGAAGAACGACTCCAACCGAGGATTGAGGAATTAAGGTAAGGGTCGATTAATGAGTTATAGACAACTTTCAGCACAGACTGTGTTGTATAATGTTTAAGTTTGGTAAAAACTCCACAAGCTCTTGATAGTTGAGTTTTCATCTTTTGTACATGAGGTGTCCAGCTTAACTTGTTGTCAAGAAGGACACCTAGGTATTTGAGTTTATCTTCAGGAGAAACGCTGTGGTTATTTACAATAAGTTTGAATAAAGTAGGATTGTGTTTTTGAGAATTTAGTGGCATAAAATTAGTGTTGTTGTAGTTACGAGAAAGTTTGTTGGCTCTCAGCCAGTGGTCAATTTTCTATAGTTTAAGGTCAAGAGTTGTCTGAAGAACATTAAGACAAGAGTTTGCCATATGAAGATCAATAGCATCAGCAAATAAAGTAGTATGAAAAGAAGCTTTTGCAATATCGGTAATGCAAATAGGGAAAAGCAATAGCGAAATAACACCTCCCTGAGGGACTCCGCAAGATATCCTTTTTTTATGAAACTTTAAATGCTCCTATTTTAGTGCACTGCATTCTATTATGCAAGATATTTGAGAATAGTTTATGAGAAACACCTCTTATACCATAGTGATAAAGTTTATCAAGTAAAATGTCATGGTCACAGCAGTCAAATGCTTTTGATAGATGTAGAAATAAGGAACATGAAATTATTTTATTATCAAAGTTTCTGAGTAGTTCATCATAGGTAGTTATAATGGCTAGTTCCGTTGAGTGATTTTATCTAAAGCCATATTGTCTTTTATCAATTAGATTGTGTTCTTTCAAAAGAGAATATACTCTGTGATAAAGAACTTTTTCAAATAACTTTGGCAATACTGGGAGAACAGAGATTGGTCTATATTCAGATGAGGAAGTTGGGCTGTGGACGTTGGGAATTGGAAGTGATGTGGGTAATTTTCCAGGAGTCTGGACCTTCACCAATAGTCATGCGTGTGTTGAAGAAGTTGGACAACCCTTCTGACAGAATGCAACAAGATATTTTAAAAAATTTGGATGGGATGTCATTGGGAGAACTATTAGATTTTGTTTTAGGTTTTTAATTAGACGTTGGATTTTACATGCATCAGTAGGAGCTGGGAATGATTTCATTGAATTCATATTTAGAAAACGCCTGAAGGTAACAGGGGTTGGCATCATTTTGCAGAAAGCGACGTCCCACATTCTGAGGAGAAGTTGTTTAATTCATAACATTTTTTTGGCATTCGGTGTCTTCGAATAGCTCATTATTTTGTTGAGATTTGTTTTTAATTGATACTAAATTTAGGTTCAGAATTTTGATGGGTTGGATGGTGAAGCTTGATGTTTACAAAAATTGGTAAATGATCAGAAATATCAAAAACACTAATTCCAGTATTAATTATTCTTTTTTCATCACAAATATTTGTGTATATATGATCTAATAAAGTTGGTTTTGAATTTTTGCTGAATCTGGTTGGTTTATTGATAAAAGAAATGCAGCCACAGCTGGCAAGACAATCGACATAGTTTGACACATTTGAGTTTTCTTATGATTTCATTAAGGTAATGTTGTAATCTCCACCAATGAAATAGTCATGCTTGCTGTTTTGAAGGTGGGCGACAAGCTTAACAAATTCATCTTGGAGGGGTTGAAATAGATGTGTTGGATGGCGATAAATAACGCCAGTGATGAACGGTTTGCCAGATGAGGTTGTGACTTCAATAAACAGGCTTTCCCAATCTACATTGTTGAGATTTAGGTCATTTCTTGGTTGGAAAATTAGGTTGGAATTAATGTAAAGACCTGCTCCACCTGAGTTGGTTTGTGAAGGATTATGAATGAAGTTATAGTGGACACGTTAGTGCTTTAATGTTTTGTGAATTCTTACTGCGTAATTCCGAGTAATATTCCATTCGTGATTCAACGTGATGTACTTGTTTGCGCACAGTCCGACCGTCGACATGATAGCCTGCAAACCTACATAACCGCAGTCGGTCGCTGTTTCCTGTGGCGCATTCGAACACCCAACGCTCTTGTTCGTCGTCATTCTACTTCCGACTCTACATCGAACCGTTACGTTACGTGTTTCTGACTTCACGCTCAAGTGTATTGGCGTTTTTGTCGTATATCTGAATATAATCGAAAGAAGCAGTGACTAGCTTAGAGTATTACTGGAGAGTTATTAGCGAACAAAGTGGTGAGAGCCTTTTAATTTGCCTTGCTTTGGCTTGGCAACTTCAAGACGTCAGGTTGCTTAG
>JGI24022J15233_10010947_pt1 | contig 10320 bp, 4 predicted proteins | sample Ectturendosymbi2_FD_15233 | JGI IMG/M metagenome (IMG submission 15233)
ATTTTAAAGAATATATTAATAGAACATTTTGAGTTATGTTAACCTCAAGTATGGCAACAAGAAACAGCTGAACTTTCTTTGTGCCTATGCAAATGTCCCTTAGTTCATAACACTGATACTAGTATATAAAACAAAAAGACAATACTCAAAACTATCAGTTTATCAAAATAAGTGACACTCGTGGCATGTTTAAAAGCCCTTGTGTGAAGTACAACCTTGTCAGCTTTTTTGGTGCCGGGTTGCTTGTGGATCTTTGAATGTACATGTGCCCAAAACCAGAAAATACTTGCTCAACATCAGTGTGTTCAACTGCTTTTAACTTGTGTTATTGTAAAAACTCTGTCTTCTATACTAATACAAGTGAAACTCTACTAGAATGCTATTTAAATGTGTCATAGAAATCACACAAAGCTTTAAAACTGAATATCATTTTTTTACTTAATTTAAATCAAAATTTAAGTCACATATTTAATTCAAATGATTTAAATCAATCAATCCTGCCCACAAGAATCTCACTGTTGATTTAAACTTCTAGCATCTGTGAAGTAATGAATTTTTATGAACGATGCATGAAGTTCTATATTGATGTTATGTGAATTTTTCAAAGATATCTGATCGTAAAATTTGTGTTTTCAGCAAAAATCCACTTTTTTCAAGCAATAAAAATAGCAGGTTCAGATTCTATTTGAATAAGGATTAAAATTTTGTAATTGACACGAAATTGATTTCCTGTTAAAACGCTTGTTGAGCAGATTTAGCTGCTTTGCCCCTGTGACAAATTGTCACTAAGCATTAAGATTCATGCAAGTTTCTTTTGACGAAATAGAGGTGGCATAAATGGCAAGTTGAAATCTCATTCAGGTGGCTCAGCAAAAAACACAGATTTCAGTTCTTTTATAATGATTCCTTGTATGTATATAAACTTGCTCTTTTGTATTTTTTTCATTTTGGTCTTGCGAGCTTTGCTTTCAGTTTACACAACCTAGTATGACTAGTTCTGGTAGTAAATATTTTTCAATGAGAATTTGTGGCTATTTTTCAAAGTTATGTGATTAATTCACACTAATTTGTGAGGGTTAGCATTTTCAAAAAAAGATTTTGTCAAAGCTTTTGTATTTGTTGTGATCACAAACCTTGGCAACTGTTGATATAATGTAGGCAAATCTTATATATTTGAATTTAGATTTGTGTTTCTGTTGTTGTAGAATTGCTGAACTGTGTATATCATTCTCTTTCCAGAAATTTAAATATAGGAGTGTGAAGTTTCACAAGTTTTGATTAGTTTCAAAAAGCCGCTGAAATGGGATCCAATAAGCAATCATTTAATGTTGAAGAAGAGAATGCAATGATAATGAAGCTTCTGCAAGAGTGGAAAGGCTTTCGCAAAATTCCTGTTAAAGAAGTTTTGAAAAGGGTTGACTATCGAATATCTATTGAAAAACTTTTTAAGCCAGACGAGTATGCCAAACTTTGCAAGCTAGAAAAAAAGCGTATTAAAAATATTGGAAATAATTTGACAGTTATGATGTACATTGGTGAGCATGAGTAATTTTTCTGTGTGATATGGTTTTCAGCTTTAGAATGAAGAAGTTAAGTGTTTATTCAACTTTTCTTAGTTTTGGTTGTGTAAGCTTTGTGTGTGCAACTCTCATATCAACTTTCAATTAACTTTGTATGGCATTTAATCATTTTTTGTGAAGCACCATCAAAATTTTGCTTTAAAATAAAGATTCAGTGGAAGCTACAAAAAGTAGAAACCTATGTGAAAGGCATTATACATTTTTTAATACTGCAATTTCTGCATGTGATTCTTAAACATGGAGTTGAGGTTGAGCTTATGTGGAACTTTTGTGACAGGTATTCCTCTGCCATCAGAAAATGGAATTAGAGCCAAAGTTGGACTTCCACCTCGAAGGGGTTTTATTGTTGATACTCCACTTGACTCTGATAATAACGGCAGTGATGAAGAATGGACCCCAAATAGCTCAGGAAGAAAAAAGAACACAGACATTACTCCATTAGGTAAAATAATTATGCATCATCTAAGTTGAAATTCAAAAAATCTTTTTAACACATTCAGTGCTGACCCACGTGTATACGTGAGGAGAAAACGTGTACAGGTTACCAGGCAATATATATATAAATTCATAAGGAATATCCTGGTTTTATGGCCGTGGGAGCTAAACCAATGAGCTATTTTTGTGGCTCAAGTGTTTTTTGGAAACTAGGCTATCATCCCAGTCTTTAGAGCCCATGATCAGCTTCCTAGAGTATCTGGAGCCAAAATTATGGCTCACAAACCTAAAATTGGATATAAATTCAAATCCCACAAAAGGTAACCTTGGTCATTTTGGCTAAAAGCCATAACTCGCCAGCCGATTGAGCGAGAGAGCTGTTCAAANCCTCTAAAGACTCGGAAAGTCTTGTAGTTCAGAATTTAAAAAAAANTTAGTTTTGGGTTTGGGGTTTTTGGTTGGTGACATCATGATNGGGATAGGTTTTGCATTTTTTTGGATGATGACNATGTCATCGGTTGATCCAATGAACCGATTTTGTGGCTCAAAACTTTATTGGATTCTAGGCTATAATACGTTATACATAATGGTAAAGTTATGGCCAAAATATTCCAAATATTTCAGGAATTCCTTAGGGGATTAGCAGGGATTTCCCTAATTAATTTGCAGTATTTTGGCCATAATTGTGGAATCAGAAATGCTAGAAAGTCCATCAAACCCTCTAAAGACTCGTATTATCACCCACTTTCCAATAAAAACTCGAATAAAAAAATGGCTCTTGCCATTGGCATCCAGGGCCCCATGACGGCTTCCGAATGTAAACAAAATATGCATAAACATGCTCCCATCATGTAAACATCAATAAAAAACACGACATCCAAATCTCAAATAATTTTTTTCATTGCAAACTGCAAGAATTTTCCCATCATTAGAGGGTTTGAACAACTCTGTAGTTCAATCGACTGCCAAGTTACGGCCTGGGGTGGAACACACCCCAGGTTAGCATTTGTTGTGGGGTAGAATTTTTTTGAATTTTTGGTTTTTGAGCTGTATTTTTGGCTCCACATATGCTAGCAAGCCAATCAAAGGCTCTAAAAGACTCAGATGATAGCCTAGATTCTAAAAAATTAAGCCGAAAAGTGGCTCATTGGGTTGCCACCCAGGACCAGGTAAACTCAGCACAAAGGTGAAAACATGCCCCCATTGTGACGTTACCCAGAGAAAAACCAAAACGAAAAAAAATTCTTGCAGTCTAAACTAGAAAACTTGCTGAATCTGTAGAGGGTTTGAACAGCTCCCTAGCTCAATCAGCTGGCGAGCAACACTGTTGCAAAGCTCTGCCAAAACAGTGGCTCTTTAAAGGCAAAACACCCAGTAACGGTGGGTATCATCCCAGTGGATCCACCCAGTACCAAAAGTGTTAAGGTGATTTATTAGCAAATGTTTTCCCTGCCATGAACTTATAAAGATGTACTCCGAAGACTAATTAAATATTGACCAGCAGATGTCAATTTTAGCCGAAATCAGCTGGCATTGATGATTAAGTTGTTTCGACAGCACTAATGAGAGTTTAAGCAGCACTGAGCTTGTTTAAGAATCAAAATTTATAAAATAAAATGATGGTAAATTTTTTAAAGCCCTGCTCTGGTTTCTTTTTACAATAAGCATAATGCGTTTTTAACTAAATTTTATAATGACTTATTTGTTACGTAATTCCTTCAGTATATACCTGATTTTTTAAAGCACTGTGTCAAGCAGTCTTACTGAAATATATATAAATTGTGTATTTTTTGAGGAAGGTGGACTGGGGAGTGTTACTGCCAAGATGGCAGTGCATGCCTGGCATGTGGAAACAAAAGTTGTGCGTGATGTCTCCAATGTAATTTTAAAAAATGAAGTTTGACATTTTGATAGACAAGCAAGCTTTGTAATTGCTTCCCATGTGGCAATTTGCATGCCAAGTTCCTCAGTTGTTCATACTGTTCATACTTAACCTGTAAAAAGGATTTGGTAATTTTGGCTAGAACAGGGGTTGGGAACCTTTTTCAACAAAAGAGCCATTCTGTTTCATCTTCCAGCAGATATGACCAGTGAGGAGCCACAAAACGTTGATGTTGTTTTATTTTTCATGGGAGCATTGGCTAAATTGCAATCAACTTATTTCTAAAAATAATGAAATGCAAATGTTTATTCCAGGTTTTGTCAAATTCAGAGAGTCACTTTGAGGAGCTGAAAAGCCGCTTGTGGCTCCAGAACCGCAGGTTGCTGACCCCTGGGTTAGAGGAATCTTGTGGGCATAAACAGTACAAAATAATATTGTAAAATAAGCCATTGTTTGCCTCAATTTAGTTTGCATCTTTTGCATGTAAAAGCACAAACTTCAAGCAGAATGCAATTTCGATTTTAAACTAACTGCCAATAAAAGCTACCTTGGCAGAATTTCTGCATTTTTCCTGCATTTTTGGTGTCTAGTTATGCGTACCTCCCACATTTTATGGGTAAAAGTATGTTTGTTAATACGACAAGTTTGTTTTTCAGGTCAAATGAGCTTGAGAGTAGTTACTGAGTTGTTGAAAACCACTCCCGTGCTCCTAAAACGTTTAATATAATTTTAGTCATTTTGCCATATGGTACAAATATTTTTATTTTTTTATGCTTACCTGAGTGGAATTTTATAATAACTTTCTTCCCCATTATGCCGAATATCTCAAGTCGTGTGCAGATCATGCTAAACAGAAATAGCAAGCTTCTATTGTTAAAGAAGGGTGGAAGTTGTTAATACATCCTCTTAAATTACTTCTTTTATTTTTAGGTCCAGCTGAAATACAAAAGAGAGAAGCTTGGTTTCAGAAGGTAATGCATTTGGCATAGAACTCACAATAACTCTGCAATGTTATCAATGCTGGAGCAGTGGTTCTTAACCATTTTTACATATCTTACCCTTAATCAAACAAGATTCCCAGATTTACCCCAATTCACTCAATTGTGCTCATTTATAAAAAATACAAAACTGACAAACTTTTGCAGTTTGGAATGATTCATAAAAACTCACATTTGCTGCCATTTATGGTTCAATAAATTTACCTCAGGTTAAGAACCACTGTGCTAGAGCAAAATAAATAAATAAATCAGAAAAATTTGAATGAATATGTATAACCATTGCGTTCTTCCAGGGCGTCACAGAGCTGCAGGAGACAAACAGTAAACGCTTGTAGTAGTGCCTTCAGCTGTGTAGGTAGTTGATAACTAATAAAGATGCATTAACTTTTTTGATTTTGCGACAATGGTTTATCAAACAGAAAATGTTGAGGAACAACTTTAATAAAATATAATGTCATGAACCTTGCAAGGGATTACAAAATTGGATCAAGGATTTATTAAAACGCCAAATGAGCTGTAAAAATTTGTTATTAGTCGGGGCGGAGAACTGAGAACATCACAGTCATCAACATTTACCACAAAATGCGTGATTTTTCTTGACGTAGTGCTGTGCTGGTGCTTAACAACTACAGTGGTCTTCAAGCGCCCACGGCTGAGTGTTTACAAGGTCTGCTATCATTTGACATGTTATTTTCTTTGCGTTCTTATCTACAAGGTCTTGGTGAAACCAAGTCGGGAGTCCAACTCCAGACCTATGCCTACCAGTACCAAAGCAGACGCACTTACCACACGAGCTGGTTGCGAACGCTAACCAACTCAGGGTTGTAAACGGGTCTCATTTTGGATCCCGAAGTCACAAGCCCAAACACGATCCGAGCTCGACATTTATTTTTGAAACCCAATTTAGGCCCGAAAGCCAAATTTACCGAGTGAGTGAAGATACGCGCAACTGTGGGGTGTCAAAAGACGTAGTGTACGGGTATAGCTGCAGGTACACTGTTTTATNATGCCCAAAATAACAAACATCTTGANCAGAACATTGGCTTAAANAAGCACAATCTTAGCTTGTTGGTCCACGATGATACCGCGGTATGTAATGTTTCTCAAGAAAAAAAGAAACTTATCACGAAACTATCAAAGATGGCGCTATTATAGGCATAAAACAAACTATCTAGGATAGCGCTTTAGACATGAAACTCCAGTTTGTAGAAAAACCGGTTAGTTGTAGGCCATCGCGCAAGTGATTGGTCTTTTCGTAGCAACGCCACCGCGTGCTAATTTCCTCCACGCCATCTGCTTCTCAAAAAGAGTTTGAGACTAATCCGAGCAGAGAACGAAATAGCGCAGCTGTGTTTGCAGATAGAATTACCTGAAGAAAAGTCACAATCACTTCACTCACAGCAGTCATCGTGGTGAGCAGAACAAATCTACGTCACGAATGTAAAAATCTATACTTTGAATGTTGTAAAAAAAGTTTGTATGCAGGCCCGAAATCGGCCCGAAACATGTTGACAAACATAAGCCCGAACCCGACCCGAAAAGCCCGGCCCNACTTACAACTCTGCACCAACTGAACGTTGGGAAAACAGCGTTCATAGCCCGGAGATGCTTTGACTGCAACCGCACTTAACAATTTCTTCACCACATGAAATGTCTATAAAGAATTGTGACGGCAATGTTGCCAAGCAGAGCTGAGCAATGAAAAAAACCTCAATGTGCGATTAGATTTCAATATTTTTATTTTGCAGCAACATATCCCCACAAAAGCGACGCATTCAAATCAGATCGCGTTTCAAAACGTTTCTTTGCGATCTGATTAAACTGCGTGCGTCGCTATGGTCGATTGTTGTTTTGATTTCTATGGTCGATTATCGTTTTGATTTCTATGGTCGATTATCGCTTTGATTTCGACAAGCATGCACACCTGACGTAAACCATTTTAGGTAAAAGATGTAGAGTGTAGACGTTTAACTTGCCATTCGTTGTTTTTAACGTCTTAGAATTGCATGGTGAAGACTGAAGCAAAGGATACCAAACCTGCGTCGAAAGCGTTTGAATCTATTCAGAAAGGGTTAAGTATGTATTTAAACGATTTCTGGTTTACATAAAGTTTAATTATCATTTGAAACTGAGCGGGTGCATTTCTTGCAGTGCCTTTTCCAGTTTCTGGTAAAGCAAGCTGCCCAACAGATTCTCCGAAAGAAAAGGTTGGTTGGCATCGCTCGAGCTTTTTTTCTACTGCGTTAGAAATTGACCACCACTAAAGCAATAAGCAGTTGCCATTGTTTACAGTTTGTTGCTGCTTACATGACCGGTATCATAAATATCACCTTTTTCCTCCACCCTAGCTGTGTGTGTAGCAAGTCACTTGATTTCTGGAACAAGTAATTGTTTCACCAATAGCGGTCTGGGAACCAATACAGCTGAGTCTTTTGTAGCATGCTGTTGCAATTAGTGTTATACTGTAGCCCTTGGCATTTCGTCACCTTTTTAAGCTGAATGAAGTTTGTTAATGCAGATTGAGCTACTATTGTGATCCTTTCTGTGCTAAAACTACATAAAACCAAATTTTCCGATGGCCGCACATATGCATCTTTATTAGAACAATTAATAAGCTTGTACGTATTGCGATAAATTTAGCTGCACCAATTGTGTATTTTGTTTCAATACAGTATCCTTAATTATGATTATGTTGATGTGTTTATGGGAATATAATGACTCCTAAAAAGCATCTACACTTANGTCAAAAACAGGAAAATAAACCTCAGTGAAACACGTTCCAACCAGGGCTGTGGAGCCGGAGCCTAAAATTTGTGTTNCGGTTCCACAGTCCTACTTTGTGGGGCAAGGCAGTTGTATGAATAATACAGTGNTTTCCAGTTTTCAACAGACCAAAGCATTTTGGGCTGGANCCAAAAACTTACTATGCCTAGGGGCAAGCCCGTAACCAGGGGGGTCGAAGTCCCCCTACAAAATTATTCGCCCCCCTTGGACAAATGTGTTGGACATAATTTGAAACAATTGGACGCAGTTCAATAATTACGGAACTTCACAGAAAACTCTTCGCCCCTCCTGGTGTCGTAAACTGGTTACGAGCCTGCCTGGGGGTGGAGCTGGTGTCAAGCGAAATCGCTGGCTTCACGTCATATGCGCATGCGCAGAGTGATTTCTCAGGTCATGCATTTCGCAAGCGGTGTTTGACTGGCTATTAACTGAGATATCAAATATGGTGAGAACTGATAATTAGGATTTAGAGATAGGGGTGAGGAATTAGGATGAGAGGGTTAAAAAAGAAAAATAATTGACGTCTAAGACTAAATCACGTATACTTTTCAGTGGCTGGTTATTCCCAAACTGTCGCGTATTTTGGATTGCCTGACGTCTAACCAAAATCTAATATTTTCTCCGCAGACATAAAAAAATTAATCGCCAAGGTTTATTATTTTTCTCTCTGAGAAACCAAATTACTGATATACAGGAATAGGTCTGAATTTTCGCTTGATATGTCGTGTGAATTCCCTGACTAGATCAGAAACTTGGCTTGACACCGAAACCTGAAATTTTGTTCCGGCTCCATAGCCGTGGTTCCAACCTAACAACAAAAGTTTTGAGTCACTTTTCTGTCTATCTGAATGAGACAGGCCTCCTGCATCATTTACCACATGCGTGTTGCGATAAGTCTTTCTCTTTATTTGTGTTTTTAATTTCTTTACAAATTGCATGACGTGACAAGTTTGTTTAGCAAGGATCTAGATCCAGTAGGACAGACGTCGAAAAGAAATGCTACCCCAAGAGAAGCTCGTCCTGCAAAGTTTATGAAGTCCCTGATGTTCCCAATGAAGATGACTTCCTGTGTAAGCATTTCAAAGAAATTTCAGCGTAATTATTAGAAACGTTGTGGCTTGCATTGATGTGAATCGTGGTTTGGTTGGCGATGTGCTGGTTACCATTACGAGAAAGATGCACCAAATAATTGGTCGCTCTGACGAAACAGCATAAGAAAATAATAGCAATTTCAAAACATGCTGATAAACTCGGGGCATCTGCGAAAATTTTTCCAGGGGAGACAAAAACCGATACCGGGCCCCTGTGGCTTTTGGGGCCACTCGTTGAAACTTGTATAGCTTGTTTGTATAGTATTTAGAAGATGGATTTATTGTGACAACTGACTTACATTCGTAATTTTGGGCTTTATTAGAGAAGAACGATGCTTTGCGTACTTCCATCCTCCCGGGTCCCAGTATCTACTGGTCCCGTGTAAAATGTACCCCTTGTCATAGGCCCTGGATGTGCATTGTTCACTAAATTTAACTTAACATTTTTTAGAAAATAAGTTTCCGTGAAGTCATAATTTCAGCACAGTAAAAATACAAATGTTTAGAAAATATATTTTCAGCGTTCTTGTTCCATTTGCTTCGATTGGGTAAGATATCAGAGATGTTCCACAAAACAGAAGTCGAATTTTTCTGCCGTGCTGGAGTATCGCGACAGAAAATGTTGCAGAAATATATCTGTACTTCACAGTTATTCGACTTGCTATTTACCAAAAATCTTCTGCCATCAATGGTTTCACTTTAAACTACGTCGTTCCTTCTTTATAGTCTGTGACGACTGCGAAAAACTCTATCTGGGAGAGTGTTCTACACACGGACCATACACAGTTGTTCAAGACACTCCTGTGAAACTGGTATGTCGTGTTTGCAGGCATGGGGTAATCGTAATCGATTGAATTGACCAAAAATGAAATGTAGTCGTAACCGATTACATTGCCAATTTAATCGTAATCGACAACTGCGTTCACGATTCAGCTTGGAAATTTTAACCCTACATTGCTGTGTGCTGAAGCGCGGTTGCGGTGGCTGAGTTTCCTCCTTTATCATCGTTTGTTATGGTTATGTTTTAGGGGGANGCTATTTTCCCGTCTGTGTGGTTTAAATCCAGACAGTCCAGGGGCAAGCACAGCGTTTGTAGCGAATTCTCGCTTTGTTCCAGCTGGCCTTCTTGTTGGCCGCCAGAAGTAACGAACCGAGTCTAGTGAGACGTAGCAACAAAAAGAATAGCTTTAAGCTACTTCAACACGGGTTGACACTTCGGTAACAGATTGGCGGAATATTACGAAGAGAGGTCTTGGTTTTATTTGTATATGCTGTATTCAGAGTGAACTTATGAATGTCAGTGTTGAAGTAGGCTGTGTATGTAATTAGTACAGTACTTTGTATACAGTACATTTTTTTCAGAGGAATAAGGTACTTTAACGCCAGTCGAAAGTAGTTTTCCACAACACTGATAACTAGCATTTAATCCGTGATCTGCCAGAAACTGCTAAAAAACTCAACGAAACCAGTGAGGTCTTGTTGACTTTTGGTCCAATAGACAGATGCGCAGCTACATTGGCGTTACTGTTCGTTTCATTTCAAATTAAAAG
>JGI24022J15233_10010949_pt1 | contig 10319 bp, 5 predicted proteins | sample Ectturendosymbi2_FD_15233 | JGI IMG/M metagenome (IMG submission 15233)
ACTTTTTCCATCGTTCAAGAAACAGGTACACATTTTTTCGCAATAAGGCCTCAAAGGTACGAATGTTACATTGAACCTGATGACTACTAACACTCGTTCGCAACGGAAGGTGTACAGAGCCCTGCAACCAAAGTTATAGGCCACACGCAATCTGCGGATGTATGTCTTTCTGAAATCACACCATAATTGTGATGCATACATGGATGTACAGAAGGAACGAAAAAGTACCTTTTTCACTGCGTTCGAAAAATCGGGAAAAAGAAGCTCGCAGTTTGTTTGCTGCACAATATTGATATTGCAGTTGTCTCTGAAAGTCTTTGTCATCTGAAAGCTCAATATCTAATACAATTCCCAGATAATTGTAGTGGAAAATAGATTTTACTCTTTGTACACCAGTGTCAGCAACGGGATGACCGTGCTTTTTACGGTCTTAGCCTTAAACGTCATACAAACAGTATTGCTGGAGTTGAAAATAATTTCATGCGATTTTGTATAAGCCTGACACACATCTAGTATACTTTGCAACCCACGTACACTTGGACAAAATACTCAGCAAACATCAAGTGGTTCAACAGGACTTCACCAATATAACACCCAACTTTGACGCTGTTAAGTTCAAGAGATAAATCATCTAAATATACAGAAAACAAGTATGAATTCAATACTCACCTAGACGGTTCGGACAAATTCATATGTATAAATTATTTGAATTGAATAATGTACAAAATATTTTTCTCTTCTGTTGCTAACCCTAAATGTACCCCTTGCGATAGGCAAATGTGTACCACTAGGGGTACATGTACTCCGGGTTTGGGAACACCTGTACTATAGAGTAGAAGTGGGCAAATGGCGGCCCACGGGCCATATGGACCGCCACAGCGTTTTCAGTGGCCCGTGGAAGCATTCAGGAAATTCTTCAAATATGAAATATCCTCCAACTCGTCACAGTAAACGTTAGTGTTGAGGCTAACTTGAACTGAGACTTACTTCAAACTATACGCGGCATTCTCAAAGTTGCCTCCGAGCTAAGTTAATTGCCCACTCCTGCTTTAGAGCAATGGTGGCAAACTGCGGCTCGCCGACATATTTTGTGTGGCTCTTCTAGCTTAACAGTAATATTTCAAATTGATAGCGAGTTGTCGCCTAATATTTAGTGTTTGTTTCATTTATCAACGTATTTACACGAATTCGTAAGGTTACGGTTAGTTGCCAAGGACTCTATACGCGATTTGTTGCAGGTCGTTTCACGTGAAACCAGCATTGTTTATTGAACTATATTTGACTATATTTGACATTACAAACTGATTTTGTGGCTCGCTGTTGTTTTTGGTTTTCTGCCAATGACTCTTCTATTGAACAAATTTGCCCACTCCTATAGAGATCTTTTGTTAGCGTCATAGTGAAAAAATATGGGTTGAGTCAAAACAAAAATACAAATATAATCGCTTACAGAAATGCTGGAAATTATCCTTTCTTCCAAAATTTTGGGGGCCCACGAAATCGGGGGCCCTAGGCTTAAGCCTTTTCAGCCTAATGGTAAATCCGTGCCTGCATCCTGATTAGCATAAGCAAGCATCAACAACCGCAAAAATAGAGATCTAACTGTGCCAGAAAGTTTTCAATCTTTTTAAACTAGCATCACATACCCAGTGTAAGCATCCACGCGAGGCAGCCGCATCGTTTCCCACAATTGTTTCAAAACAGCTTGATTGTTTTCGCAGATGCGCATTGCTTTGCTGGGCTGAAAAATGGTGACATTCCCGACACAAACATCACAGCGTCGTCATTCTTTGCCAACGATGAAGGACACCGACCCCGTTACGCTAGACTCGACCTCAGGGCTGAATGCACGTGGTCAGCAGGGGCTTGGATATCTGGTAGACGTAAGTTATACTTTCATCTGAACCTACTGCAAACCAACTGTAGTCCAGTAGCGTGCTACACACGCTGTCTACATTTAATGATACGATGTAGAACGTAAAAGTTACAGAATAATCTGTATTTAAGCAACACTATTAGATTTTTACACATAGTTGAGAGAACGACATCAACTACTGATGCCGTAACTCTGCAATAACTGTTTTGCCACTCTGCAACAAATGTTGGTCATTCCATTATTAGATTACGTCCAAATTGCTTCTAGGGGTGGCAGGAGAGTGGATCCAAGTGGACTTTGGCAGACCGCGACGTCTCACTGGAGTCATAACCCAAGGCAGAGGCCAAGCAACTAACTCGGAATGGATCACCAGTTTCAGAATAGCTTTCAGTGATGACGGAACAAGATTTCGCAACATCAAAAACGCCCGTGGCACTGACCAAGTAAGACGCAGTCATTGTTCGGCAATACAACTTTTGTTCATACAAACTCAACCTACTTTTTATATGTAAACAACCTTTCACACTTGACTATGCCACAGGCCCATCTGAAAATGAAGAAACTGTTTGAAAATGGAGAGTTGGATCGACCAAACCTCACTGTACTTTGTGGCGCTGCAAATATAAACAACGTTCGAAAGCAGAAAATATATGTAGCAACACACTTCAAATCCACATCCGGGACTCAAATTCCGCTTTTCGCTCGCTTGCATTTTGGTGTCAAAGCGTAGTTCGACATAAAGACTAAGACACGTAACGCATGACGTGATACGTATGACGTAAGCGTATGGCACCGCAAGCTGTTTTATCAAATAAAGATTAAAAAATAAATCTGAAACTGTTTCACGCTTGGAATAAACAATCCGCATACCTGCAATCTTGAAAAATAAAAAACTGACTGCACTTGAGTTGAGATAAGGTTTTCCCAAGGGGTACATGTGCTCCTATGGGCACATTTCCCTATCTGAAGAGGTGAAGGGGTACATTTAAGGTCAGCAATAGAAGGGAAAAATATATGTATGTATTAGTTATTTCCCAAGATTTATACTCGTACATATACCAGTGAATATTATTTTCAAAAATCATTATATGCTTTCTGTTAAATATATCAACTTTGAGACATAAAATGGTGTCTACCTTTATAGTTCTATAAATCTAAAAGTTCTATTAAAATTCAGTGGATTTTTTTATTTTGCTCAGGCTTTCAGTCATAAGAAATTTTAGGGGTGCATGTTTATCTGTCGAAATGCTGAAGGGGTACATGGTCAGAGTAAGACTGGGAGCCCCTTGTTTAGATATTAAACCAACGTTTACCAACCAATAAGCCGTGGGTCTTATCTGGGCCCCGGAGATATTTAAAGAAATACAGGATGAACAAATACACACGAAAACATACAAAAGCTTAATTGATTCTACACAAATCTTTATATTCAGACTTTGGACGACCTCTCCACAAAGTTCTGAACATATGAGTCAGCTCGAATTGAACTTTCAGGTTGTCTCTCTTTACCAAATGAGCCAACGCGCTGCAATCGAAGCTGAGCAGCTAGTTTGCTCTAAGACACCGACTCCGAAATAGGTCCACAAAACGTGTGCGCATATAAGATGAGGATCTTGTCCAGTTTCCTGAGTGACTGGCTGACGTCCCTCCACAGGTTTTAAAAATGTTTGGATTTTATGTCATTAAAGGCTATGAAATGCTCTTGCGGTAGCATTTTTGTACCCTGCTTGCACTACGCCTGCTTCCCCAAAACGGTTAGGTTATTTACTAGCTATTGGGAATTGACAATACAATTCACAAACATGATGAAGACAATATCGCATAGTGGGAAAAGTTACACAATGTCCTCTGAACAAACTTGCATATGTTTGACCACTCAGTCAACACAAAATGTGTGTTTGCGAAAACGAAGTTGCAATTGATTATTATCACCACGGCTCTGCACTAAAATTAAGAAATACTTGTCGCTGCAGCTTAACACAACGGTTGGTTCGTTGATCTGGCCCAGTTGTTCACAAAGTATGGGTCGAAACACACAAGGGTGGCGAAGGGTCAAAAAATGGGTCGCACCGAGGCGATCCAAACCGGAGTTGTGTATTTTCAACGTTACCACTGGTTGTCTGTGTCTATCTCTAGCGTACAAACTTGAGAAAAGAGTTGATTGCTGACTTCAAAAACAACTTTGCAACTTACTGCCAAAAGTCATTCATGCAAATCATAATTTTTTTCGTATTTTTGAGGCTAAATCGCGAGGTGTTCATCAAACTCAGATTTGGGTCGTGCTCAAAAAAAGGTTAGGAACCGCTAATCCAGCCATTCTTGCGTAAGAGGTTGAAGTCTTTTTAAAATCCATTGCTGTTTAATAAACAAATGCCAATCGATTGGGGAAAAAATCAATTTAGTTTCATTTTATTCACGTGCGCTTTATCGACAGAACAAATTGCAAGCTATTTGTAAGTAATGGCAGTGTCACTATCCTCAGCACTTACAAAAATATCTTCCTACGTTAGATGTTGCTGCTGACTCTTCCCGTAGCAGCTGAATGATTTCAAATTTAGTGCAGGATAGGCAACTGGCAATCAACATCAGTTGAAAGCTGGAACACTTTCAGGCTATGTGCAGGTTGGACTCTGAATACTTGACAAAACTTTTTTACTCGAAGGCAAGGTATGTGAAATCATTGATAAAAACGTTAAAGGTTCACATAATTGTGAGTGAACCGTCGCAGTACATGTTGTCACAAATACTGTAAATATCTAGAGCAGTGTCTATGGCCCAATTGCGCAATAAAAGAGACTGAAACTGGATTGCTTCTTAGCCAAAGTTTGAGCTTCAAGGCATAAAACATATATCACCGCCATATAAGCGCACTGAGTTTTAAAATTGCGCAAAAACAAAAATCTCCAATGTTCATTTAAGGTAGTGTTCAGCAAACTGTGGCCTCAGCCCAATTGTGGGTGATTTAGCACTTTTCACTGGGCTGCGCAACACTTTCTACGTTGTGGTTGCGTGGGCTAAAACGTAAATTACTATAACAACTGTGGACCTTTGATTTTTTGACGTTAGCTAAGCATTGTTTTTGTCATTATACAGTTCACAAAATTAACATAGCATTTTCGTATGACAGGTAACTAAATACAGCATAAGTTTTAAATTGGGCCATCAAAACCAGCATGGGCTTTTAGTTGCGACTGAAAAGGCGTTTTGGGCCACTATGACGAAAGTTTGACGAGCACTGATTTAAGGCTACAGCTGATGTTGCAGACAAGGGTGAGTTATACAGTGTTTGTAGCACGTCAGCGTTATCAGAGAGAAATTTTGCGATGGTCTTGCAATGAAATTTACATCAGCTTTAGGTGGGATACAGCAAACCGGTGCGTTAGAAACAGCTGCGAAAAGCGTTACTCCTTGTTTTGCTTTCGATTAGTGATTGCAAGCGCTTAAGTACACGTTTGGGAGCAAACTTTCACAGGGAGCAAACCACAGGTAAATCTCAGCCATGATATAAGTTCTCCAGCATTTACACTGTACACAACGTTTGATTAATCGTGGACGATTAGCATGCTGCTTTGATCAGGTTCGACGAAAAGCTGAAGTAGGATAGGTTCCTAGCAGTTTCTTTGATTTGCACTGAAGTATTTCTTTGACTTACACATCAAAAGCTTTGTTAACCTGAACATTTTTACGGCAACTTTCGGAATTTGGGGGGCAATTGCCCCCATTGCCCCCCCCTGGCTGCGCGCCTGATCTCAAATACAAGCGGCAGAGATGGGATTTTTGCGAAGAGTTTACGGCGTGACACTTCGCGACAAAGTGCGCAGCTGTGAAATTTGTAAAGCCCTGAATGTCGAGCCACTTCTCCCATATGAATGATCTCAGATACTTTCGTTTGGCCATGTGTGCAGAATGCCCCCAAAAACGCTGGCGAGGCTAGTCCGGTTGGCTGCACCCGCGCGAAATCGGCGCCAGACGCCGTTCAATGACCAGGTGGCGTAATTATATCTCCGACCTGGCTTGGTCTGGTCTTGGCGTGGAGCAAGCAGAACTATCTGAAATTGCTGAACACCGTGAGGTATTTCGAGTCTTCATAGGGCTGCTTTTCCTGCGACCTCCCCAGAGGAAAAGCGGGTATAAAATTGAATGAATGTTTTGCTTCGGAAATAAATCAATAGTCAGACACATTATAATCTGATCTTGAAAGAATGGTAACGATGAGTTTCAACAAAAAGATTTATAGCAATCAGGTCGAATGCAGTCACGTTGCATTAATTGTGCGTAAAATGAGTAATTTTCGTTTATGTTCTCATTATGGACGTGAAACTCACCGTCACCATCTGCAACAGTGGAATCAGGGACGTTCAGAGATCTGATAATGCCCGGGGCGAATACTTGCTTGTATGCCCCCTTAACAAATTCTAGTATTAAGGAATATGAGAAATACAAGCACAGCAAAACTACTTGCCCAGACCTTTGCCACGTGCAAAAGGATTAAGCGCCAAAAAAACTTCACCTCAAGTCAGAATTAAGAAGAGAAAATAGCTGTACAACTCTCGAACCACGTTACGCAACAGTAGCAAGGGACGTGAACGTTGGAAAACCTACGCGCAAGGACACAGAATTTTTGCATGGCACTTTTGGCGAGAAAAACAGTAAAGTATGTTTCCGCTGGCGCTCTGCTCAAAAAGCAATACGTTTTCAAATGTGTGGGACATTGCACTGAAAGTTTTTTAACAGCTCGGAACGATGTTCTTTCTGAAAAATTTACAGTGTTGTTTTTGTCTTTTTTACAACCATTGGAAACGAATACAGAGCCCTTGAGAGGAAAAACATGTGCTGGTGCGAGACTTGTTTTGGGCCTCCTTATGAACTATAAATCATACCTGATTAAGATCTTCATTAACTTTTCAGTGCTATGACTAGAAAATAATATGAATTTTTGTTATTTTACAATATAACCATTCACCTATAATTCAAAAAAGGTCTCAGGTTCATCTAAAAAATGCACATATCAAAATTGCTTTGCGAATTTTACAAGTATGCATCAAGTTTGACATTACTAGTATGCTATAGCAATTCTCACTAGCAAAACAAATTTAATAATTCTATTAACCTAATGCAGTAATAGAAGGAAAAGAATTTAGTTACTCGCTTTGGCATGGATTCTGCCAGTTTTGACTGCTTTCTTTGATTTACTGTTCCGATACCACACTGGAATAATATCCTCTGTTAGCTTGGTCATGGTAGTGAAATATGATTGTTGCAACAGAGATTTTCTTATTGATCACAAATTCGCAATGGTATTAAAATCTGGCGATATTCCAGGCCAATCTAACACATATAATTTGCTTTCTGAAAATCGTTTTCACTTTTTTAGATGAAAGACGCTGGGAAAGATCCTGTTGGAAATTTCCTCCACAATCAGGAAACGCCTTTCACGTATCTGTAATTACTTTTCTTTCAACGACCCCAGCGTGTTTGCATAAATGCATCATACCTTTATTTGGTATAAGCAAACCTTCTCTAGGAAAGCTAAAATTCCCCCAGGACATCTTATTTTGGAGGTGCTTTACTAATTCGTTGAAATAGGCAGGACTCAAGTGCTCACTCTATCTGATCCTGACAAATCTGCCATCCTTCCTTTGAACAAAATAATGATTTTCATCTGAAAACAACCCTTTTTTTCAGTCTTCTACAGTCCAATAATTATGCATTTTGTCCATTCCGATTTTTTGTTTTCATTTTTTTGAGTAAGAAACTGTTTTTAGGGTTTTTTTGCCTTTCTGCCAGCCTCCAGCAGGCGGTGTAGCACGGTACTTGAGATTATGTGAACTCAAGTATGCATCAAATCCTTCTGTAAATCAAAACTCGTCTTCTTTGCATACCTTTTGCAATTTTATCAATGGCTGTTTTGTTTGGGTATGGTTTCAGTGTTCCGAAAACGCAACAATGCGACCCCAACTTCCTCAGTGTATCTGCCATTACAAATCACAAAAATTCCAACATGTACGACTCTCAACCAAGGGCGGATGTTAAAATTTAGGGACCCGAGACAAAATCTCAGAAAGGGTGCCTCTGGTCCCTATACATTGTGCCTAAAAACGTACTCCCATATTTTGTACGTGTTATACAAAAACTATTTGTTGAAAGCAAATTGAATTTTCTATGTTGTCTAAGAATTTGCTTCCATGCGTGACAGTCCGTTTCACATTGTAAATTGTTTGAAGTCAGTTTACCTTACAATGTTCTTTGTCTGCACATTAATGTTGTTAAAGGGCCCATGGGCGTCCGCCGAAATTTTGCCAAGGGTGGCAACGTCGATATTTAGCTTGTCTTATTGAGGCTGCTGATGATGCACTGCAAATGGACATTCACAAAACGCTTTTCCATTTCTACAACTCCAAGAAATTCTCCTGTGTTACGCCAAGAGTCACAAAAATGCGCTGCTTTGGCAGCAATATCCAGGTATATTACAAAAATTTACACAATGGGTTCTCTGCAGATTTTCAAAGCAGGGCACTTCTTTTCAAAGTAGCCTTGCCGTGGTCTTTAACGAAACATGTCTGTTAAAATCATCTTCAAATCTCCCAAACCGACATAAAAATTTAATTAGTCCAAAAAGGCCAAAAAATCCAAATTTCATTTGGCGTTTTTTCAAAAATGAAAAAAGCCAAAGGAGTTAAAAAAGGCCAAAAATTACAAATTTGGCCTAAAAAAAACAAACTGGCAAAGCTGACCGTAACTTGAAATGAGCCTTTGGAGATTTGAGACCATACTGTTGTTACACAACAAAGACCAACTGTGCAACAGTCCGCTCGCACGTTTCGCCACCTTCCTCTACACAGGGTTGCCAGATGGTGCTGAATTTGGGAAATGTTGCAAAAATACCTGTTTACAAAGAAATTTGCCAACTTTTTGGCAATGTTTTTGTGCCAAAATTTTGCCATATTTTAAAATACCAATCGTCAGTATTGACAAAACAAACCATTTTGGATGATTTATCAATGCATACTGAAACTTCAGATTAAAAATACAGCTCAACACTATTTGTCGTGGATCTTTTTGTCAAACTTTAAAAATTGGAAAGTGTGGACAAAATATGAAGTGCAAAATACCTCAAGTGTCGAAAAATCACTATTGCCAACAAAGTTGCCATTTTCAAAAAGTTTTTGCCAAAAATTTGCCGTGAATTTGACTTGTCATATTCTTTGTAAAACATCTGGCAACCCTGCCTCTGCAGGCAAAGGAGCTGACATGAGTGAACTGCAAGCTCATCACTGCATGAGACCAGAATAGTTAACCTGGCTAATGTGCAGCGTGAGTGTGATACTGGCAAATAAATTGTCATTGCAAGAATTAGGGCTAAATCAGTGAAACGGTAATGCGCTGCTGACTTCATGTTTTCTAGAATTTTTTTATTCTGATCCTTAATCCCAATTTTCAGGGTGGGCAGGTGCCCGTTTTCCCCCCCTTCCGACGCCCACCTTTGGCACATTTACCCATAATTTTTGCTTTATTTTAAAAAACATGAATAACTCCAGAGCTTTTTAAATGCGGATCTAGAGTGTTTAATCAGGTTTCAAACAAGACAATGCAAAAACTAAATGTGAAACTTTCAAAGAGAGACCCCACGGCATCTCTGGAGAAAGGGAGGCCAGAGGTAACATTCTAGTTCGCCACCCCTAATATCCACCTTGCTCTCAACTACAAGAACTGACTTCATTTTATAATACCATTGACATGATTCAGAACCGTCGCCAGAAAATCTTCATTAGAGAGGCTTTGCGTTTGTGCAAGGGGGCTTGACATTCTAAAATTTGATAAAACTCTGCTTATTTATAAATATTTCATATTTCAATTTGGTGGGGCTAAACCCACCAAATCCCCCCGTGGGAACGGGACTGACCTGATTAAAGTCCTATGTGACGTCACAAATTATATTTTTCGGCTGTCCTGACACGTCACGCAGTGCTGGGTGCATTTGACTAATGATGAAACAGCAGCAGTTGAGATATTGCCAAACGCACCAAAATATATTGGCTAAAGGAACTTTAGTCTATTAAGTTGCACAAGATTGTACAAATGAAGTTATAACAATAAAAACTTTGTGCATAATTGCCCGTTTCAATTTTGAACTTTGAGGTTGATGGGCCCCTAAACTTTTATGGGTCCCGGTGCGGTACACCGGCTGCACCCCTTCCTGTGCGGGCCTTCTTCAAAGAAATAAACTCGTCACTACGAATCTGACCGGAGTAAAGTGATATGCTGTATCAAGGTGGCGCATTAAAAAGGTTTGCCTCACGCAGACTATTTTGAGTTAAAAACTTGTTTTCATCAAGGACTGTTTAATCAGTTCAATTGACTTCTCCGGGCAACTCTAAATTTCGAATGGTAGGTTGATAAAAGTCCAGCGCAACATTTTGCTCTGCTCTTGGTTCCAGGTATT
>JGI24022J15233_10010956_pt1 | contig 10315 bp, 12 predicted proteins | sample Ectturendosymbi2_FD_15233 | JGI IMG/M metagenome (IMG submission 15233)
CCTTTGTTTCGAGCCCCTCTGACTTTAAATAAGTTGTAAAAACAAGTGTATTTATTCGTAAATTTAATGATCTAACTTTCCGTGTTGTAAGGCGCGTAAGGGCTCGTGCCCCCTTGGAAATTTATTGGCAACCCCTAGGGGGCGCGTCCCCCGGTTGAGAACCACGGCTATAGACAGTAACAGCCGAGTCGACGAGGGTGTCACAGTTGGTAACTGCAGGATTAACCGTTCACTTTTTTCAGACGATTTGGTACTGCTAGCATCTTCTCAACAGGCTTTTCAGCATGCACTCGATCGGTTTTCTGTTTGCTGCGGCCGAGCCGGAATAAAAAACAGCACCAAAAACATCGAGGTATTCTGTCTCTCTACAAGCCCAAGGCAGAGTGTATGCTGCAAGTGAGCGTCAATGCACTGCAGCAGGTGCAGAAGTTCAAATGCGTATGGGTGGTATTTACGAGTGACAGAACGTGGAGGGAGGAGATTGATAAACGGATTTGCAAAGCTACCGCATAGCTCTACGTGAGCTTTATCGTTCTGTGTTCGCAAAATCGGAGTTTTCAAGCATCGCAAAGCTGTCAGTTTTTAAATCGGTCTTTGTTCCAATATCTTACCTATGAATCTTTGGTAATGACCGAAAGTAGATTATCTCAGGTGCAAGTGGCAGAGATGGGATTTTTTGCGAAGAGTCCACGGTGGAACACAGGGGTGTACCAGGGTGAGATGGCGCCCAGGGCAAGAAACAAGTTTGGCGCCCCCATGTTTGAATCTATAAGGCCTTTTTGGGGTAACTGTACTGCATTTGAAGAAAAAACTTGGGACATTGTTGGAACTTTTCGGCGCCCCCAGTGATTCGGTGCCCGGGACGTTGTGCCTGCCTTGCCCCCTCATTCCTCATTACACCTCTGGTATGACACTTCGCAGCAAAGTGCACAGCTGTGAAATTCGCAGAGCCCTGGATGTCGAACCACTTTTCTGAATTGAGATATCACAACTACGTTGGTGGTTAAGCCATTTGTCCAGAACGCCCCACAAAAAACTGGCGAGGCATGTCCTCCTGGCTAAACCCACGGGAAAGCGGCCCAGAGGCCGTCAAAGGCCAAGGTGGAGTGACTACTTCTTCGCCCTTGCCTAGTCTCGTCTGGGTGTGGAGCCAACAGAATTATCTGAGATTGTTGTTGACCATGAGGTATTCCAAGTCCTCCTAAGGCTGTTGCCCCTGCGTCCCTCCCTAGAGAAAAAACAGCATGAAAATAAATGAAATGAATGCCATTCACGTTATTAAGTTCATTCACCGGTGTTTAAGTGCTCAGCTAGCGAGTGAACAAGTTCCTTAGACGGCTAAAATTGATTAATACGAACGTAGAGACGGCTAGAAATGATTTGCCTCTAATTCATGATACCTTTCGCAGGAAATAAAATGTAAAAGCTGCTTCTAGTAAGTTCAGGTACAGACATTGTTGCATCAACGATATAATGCGGCCCGCGGGTTACCTTATAAGTCCTCATGTGGCCCACGGTGTAATCTGAGTTTGAGACCCCTGGTTTAGATGAAAGCGACAATTATGTTGAAATTGTTTTGATTTCTTGCATAGCTTGCACAGACTTTGATTGCACTAAGCATGATACCGGATACCCTCGTACAAATGTAAGTATATGTTCAGAGAGAAAGGAGCGAGGATGACATGATAGAAGATGATTGGTTTCTTCCAGATGTTGGAGGACAACCTTTGCTGAAATTTTTCGAACATCACACGGAGGAAGCAAAGAAATGCGCCCGGCAACCTTACAACGGACCACAAAAAAACGGATGCTACGCCCCAGATATTCCAGAAAAAATTGCAAAGAATTTTTGCCTTTGTCTCTGCTATGGTCAAGCGTCATGCTAAGCAAGTGTACAATGGAAGTTTTCACATTTTCTTGGTAGGTTTGCAATATTGCAAATTAGTACTTCTTCATTACTGTGTACAGGAGACCTCGGGCGGCACGGGGATGCTTCATGCTACAGAGCATGATGCACGGGGATGCTTCATGCTACTCCACATATTTTAAAACCATCATCAAAAAACCAAATGGCTGTCAAGTATGTTGCTTACAAGTTTCTTCAAAAAAATTGAGAGTTGTGTTGTCGTAAGATTACGCTGAAGAAGCCATACAATTTATTTGGTGGAATAAAACGATAAACAATTTTCAGTTGGTAATTAGATAACACGTTACTTAATTTGCAAACATCTTTACAAAATTCAGGAATGATCGTCAAAGCGTTTTTATTGTTGAAAAGTTGTTTTCAATATGTGCGCAAAGCGTAGGTTGAATACGACGCAATTTAAGATGAGAAGTCTTTTTTTCGTCTTACAATTTTATGATAAAATTTACTTTTTAGTTATTGTGGCCCTCATCAGAACCGTCGCCAGAAAGTTTTCAATAGAGCGGCTTTGGAGTTCTGCGGGGGGCTTGACATTATAAAATTAACCAAAATCACTTATTTATAGTGTTTCAAGTTCCAATTTGGGGGGCTTAGAGCTTTGTTTGGGGGGCTAAGCACACAAAAGCCACTGGCCCTCATCATGTGTGACGTAACCGAGTGCCATTCATCGTTTGCACAGTTGTCAAGTGCATGACCAAAAGTTCCGTTTGTTGCAGACATTTGCTAGCAACAACCGCACTCAAGGACAATCGAAAAATCACTGTAAGAACTGAGGAGAACGCTCATTGAGAATAGGAGATACAAAAATCTGGCAGTGCTAGCTGTAGTATACCACAATATGAGTAAATCACTAGTAACAGATTATGAAGATGGTAAACGAAAGAAAATTAAAAAGAAATGGTAGGATTTATTTCTTTTGTAATAGCAATATTACCTGTGCATAATACAAATACACTCCATATGTTTACATTGCCAGGACGCCAAACCAAATGGCTCTGACGATACAGCAGAAGAGGTCTGGTTAAAGAAGATGAAATTAAGTCCAAATCGGTAACTAACCAAATTTGGAAAATGCATGCAACTGGCAACACCGCCTTTGGCGTTTGACAAACACAAGCGGTCAACGATTGGGTTTTAAACAAAAATTAGTTTCAATCATTATTACACTGTGTTATAAGTAGTTATCTAAAGAGCTCATGGTGTGCTTCTCATCATATACTTTCGGTGTAGTTTTCCTTGCTAATTTTCTGAACACAAATGTGTTCAGAAAAATCTCATCAACAGAAATTCTTCATAGATCAAGAATGTTACAAACCAGCCCATTTCCAGCCAGGTAAAAAGGTTTCTTCAGGGTTCTTCTGGATTTTGCAAACTTTCACAATTCATTGTATCACTAGAGTCAGGTCACAAATGGTCTACTGCTTTACCACATAATTCATGTATATGTTAGCAGTCTCTTTGACATAGTTGTAGCTGTTTTTGTATTTCTTGTTCTGTTGTGTGGTAAAGTGCGAAATTGCATATCTTTCGGTCGTAAGTCACTGGAAAAAATACAGAACGCAAATCGTAATCTTTACACATGTAACATACAACTTCGGCAGGAAAGATTGTGCAAACCATTTATTGTCTATATGCTTCACAGGACGACCTGGCGTGGTTCGATTGTGTCGTTGGAGTGTACAACAACAACAATTACTGGAATTTGATGGTGAGATTTCACTGAAACGCACGTGTAACATACAATTCAGAATAACATCTTCCCAAAAAATTTCTTTTACATGGACTTCAAGCACCAGTCAGTCTACATGATATATTCCGTGGTTTTAACTCTTATGATGCAGGTGATCCACATACCAAGCAGACAGGAGTATCTTGTTGAACCATTTGGGAGTAACGGAGTGCAAACGAACAACGCTTTTATGTAAATGGAGGTAGGTCAATATGTTTCGTTGTCTTTTCAGGCTTCGTTGTCTTTGAGTAAAATCGCGCAACTCTTTATGCGTATAACCAATTTCACAATATTTGCAGAGCACTGATTAAAGTTAAATCGCCTCTAAATGAATCTTACTCTCCTTCATCCTGGACTTCAAGGATTGTTGATCGCCCAAATCAACGAGACGGACACAATTGCGGAGTGATTCTACTGAAGGTAATCTTCCAAAATCGTTCGTGCGTAGCCGGTCCAAAAATTTGGGCGGGCCAAATATTTGATTTTAGGCGAATAACACCATTTTGTTTGGGATACTGCCTCTCAAGGCGCAAAATGACTATATCTTCTAAAAATTTGGGGTGGAATGGCCCCCTAGGCCCCCTGGCTACGCCTGAGATCAGGGTCGCATTAGTCGACAACAGACGGAAATTTTGCGTTATGTGATCGTTTCGCCGTTTCGAGATGTGTTGCATTCTGCCAAATCAACAAATGTTTTGTAAATATATTACTTTTACTCTATTGTCCAAATGTCTTTGCAGCCGGATGAAATGGCTTCACCGATCGGATTTGGCGCGCAGGCGGTAGTTGGGAAACTCCGGCTTTATAGCATCAGTGTGATGAATGGAAGTTATATATCATTATGTTTTATATATAGTTACAGGTAGCTGATTTGCTCATTGCCAACTTACCTTACCCATCATCCCGCGTAACATTCTCAACATCGGAAGTGTACATGTGAAGAGTGAGAAAGAGCATACGGCAGGGTTTCTTAACCTGGGGTGCTGAAATCAATTTCAGAAGGTGCTGGGGAAGGTCACGTATGTGGCGGTCAAAGGTAAAAGGAATACGTTTGGACAAAGGTGTTAGCCAATGGTAGGGGGTGCTGGACTGCTTAGGCATGACCAAAAGGGGTGCTGAGGTAGAAGAAGGTCAAGAAACGTTCGTATAAATGCGGCATGAAATTTTTAAAGCCTCTGGTGAGTAGGCCTATGTGCCTATTCCGTTATTAATCGTTACAGTTTCCCGAATTTGCCTGTTGATACACGTCATGGGTCTTTTTGTACACGTACCGTACTTCGAGATTTCCGAAGTTGTACCAACCACTGTTATGCATTTCAGATCCTATTGACGACATCTGCAGTAATTGCGGAACACGTGATGTGCCGCCTCCTGGAGAATGGGTAAGCATTTTGTTTGTATAGGCTTATGCTAAAAAGATGAATGATGGTTATGAATTGTAATCTGGCCAAATTAAAAGGCTATACGAAGTTTCATAACTGAAGTAAATTGACCTGAACCCCTTCAGACTGACCTCACAACGTTGCTAGTAATGAACTAAATATTGCCTCACCTTTTCAGTTGGTTGTGATAGCTGCTAACGATGGTTCCACAGCTCCTGCATCAACTAGGAGGGAAAGCAATTGGAAAGCCCAGTTTCATTGAAGCAATAGCAAGGACCTTGTTGTACAATTTGAAAGGTACTACTTATGGGCAGAGTTTTCTCCTTTTTTATATGTTACTTGAAAAGGTTTGGTAAAAATTTCTCACTAATTACCTGCAGTGCTTTTTCTTTTTTTAATAAGTCTGCATGTCTTTGCTAAAGTATACAAACCCAGGTCCGTAGCCAGACTTAAAGGCTTAGGGGAGAAAAGTACATTTTTGGGAGGGCATGATTTTTGTTTTTATTATATGTTTAAAACAATTTTTCTGGGCACAACCAAATTTGGGAAATATAAAAAAGTTGCTCCCGAATGCCCCTCGTGGCTGCGGGCCAGCACAAACCTCATCAGTTTATTTTATAAATTGATATATCAAGATCCACGGTATGCAAATAACAACATTGCAACATGTCCCAAGCATTCTTCAATAAAACAGACACATAGGCACTAGCGTAAGGAGGGGGGGCACTGTGCCATGGCCCCCCTCAGACCCTAAAAATAAAAAAATGTATAAACAGTATTCGGCAGTGGCGTAACTAAAAGGGAGGCAAGGGCCTCAATTTATAATAAACTGACTTTGTTTTCTGGTCACTGATATACGCACTACGCAATTTTTTTTATGACTACTGTACGTTTCCTCTGCTACTGTACGTTTCCGTTTCCTTGATTTTCATTTTACGATTTCATTCTTTCACTGACAAAATTGCTTCACATGTGGATGTTAAGTAACTTAACACAGGTAACAATGAACACCAGAAAAAAGCTTCAGCTGGTGTGAAATTTGAGCCCACAAACTTCAATAAGCGTCTTCGATGAGCGATACATGTCTAAAACTTATAACATCCAAGCACGCATGTAGGTTTATTTCATGAGCCTCAGACAACAAAAGTTCAGTTTTCTGTCTCACCGGTTAATAAGTGTTGTAAAAGCATTATACTAAAACTTGCTTCCAGAATGCACAAAAATTCGTATTTTTAGGTGTAATTTTGCAAAATTTTCCCGGGGGCATGCCCCCGAACCTCCCTAGAATGGTCGTGCCTTCGGCACTTCCCCTAAAGTTTATTTGTGACGTCACACGATTTTGACGAAACTTTCCCCCCCTCGGAAATTTTCTGCGTATGCATGCCACTGCACATAGGGATGTGCCAATAGTGCATTGCGTGAGGAGATACATTATAACCTACTATACAGCTTCACATGATTTGTTCTCGTTTGTGGATGAAAATCGTATAACTTACAGTTTCGCACTTGGAATGATCTACAGGAGCAAAAACAAAAGACAACGCGAACGCCTTGTCACTGAAAGACTCGTCGTCAACGCTAGAAGCTGCAGTGAATCACAACGCATTTGCAAACAGTTGTACTGATTTCAAACTGTTGCTATCTACTTACAAACTGTTCTACAGTATATCAGTGTTTTCACAGATTAATAACATGATTTTCTTGAATCATGATCTAATGCTGAAAAGAAGTCAGCATATCGATAAGAAACGACCATGTTTCATACGTTTTGGTGAAAACAGAAAATGCACGTGCATGCATCTTTAACAAGAAATGTACAAATATAATAAGTATGCCTTTGTGCTTGCAGGCCTGTATATATGGCTGACACTTACGGATGGAGAAAGCAGTAATTTTTTGCTATTGAAAAAAGACGTAAGGCTTGCTTCAGATTGAGATCAGCTTTCAATGATGGTGTAAGTAGTGGAAGAAACAAAAGGCTTCATCAGTTCTAAATCAAGGGAAATTTACTGTGGTAGAGTCTAAGAATAGGTCAGTGATTGATAGAACTTTCGGTAAAAACGATTTTTTCACACGTCAATAGTTCAATAAATTCCAAAGATTTGAATTTTAAAGATATAAAATTCATTACCATAACACTCACAGAAAGTACTTTAAAATTGAAATCGATCGTCGCGCAACATGAGAATCTGGCAGCGAAAGGCATTTTGGGTGTTAGAGTGTCTTTGCGATTTTTCTTCTCATTTCGTTTAAACAAAAAAAAGCCCGCGATTTGTTCACAGACCAATAGTTTGATAAATTCCAAAGATTTTGATATACAATTTGTCATCATAAACCTCTCGGAAAGTATTCTAATTGTTTTTTGAATTATCACTACTTTTCAAAAACTGGTTTGTTTTGAAGAATTTTTATGAGCTTGGTACAACATACTTGCAAGTTTTTTTCTTTTAGATGTTATGTTCAGAACTTGTTCTTCCATTTGCATGTGTTTACGTTGTCGTATCATCTCATTTAAAGGTCTTTTCAACAACTGCCAACACCGATGCCATTTACAAGTGGCACCAGAATCTAACACGCACCACGGTGCCAAAATTTTAATTGGCACCAGTGCCTATTCACCAAGTGCTGGCACCGGTGGCATATTCACCAAGTGCTGGCACCGGTGCCAGATTATACATTGGCACTGGTGGCAGATTACATGTTGGCAACGGTGCTCTATTCATCAAGTGCTGTACCGGTGCCAGATCATACGTTGGAACCGGTGCCAGATTATGCATTGACACCAGTGCCCTATTCAGCAAGTGCTGGCACCGGTGCCAAATTATACATTGGCACCGTGGCACCACGGTGCCACTGCATTTTTTTGGCACTTTGGTGCCACAAGTGGTTCCCACCCCTGCTCACACAGACCGCCAGTCTGTCACTCTCTCTCACCCTCAATAGCCTGAACCAGAGGAGTACAGGATCCAGAGTGTCAGAGTGGACTCCGGCCGGAGTCTTAACGAATTTCGACAATGGGAGTGGAGCCGGAGTTGATTTTTTAAGGAAGGGCCGGAGCGGAGCCGGAGTCATTTTATGAATAGTAGGTTAGTTTGCTTATTACTGATTATTATTATCGCAGGTTGTTTTTTTACAAAACATGTTATAATGTAAACTTCAAATGTGAAAAACTACTTCACAGGAAGTCTAAAAACTTAAAACAACTTGAATGTAAGCAAGGTTTGGTTGGTAAGTTTCATGTGTGTAAAGATTTGGACAATTTCTTGTTCATGGTGATACGTTGAAAATCTATTGGCCAATAAAATTTAGCTCACATAAAAAGTTTAGGTAGTGTCTCAACAACCATCTCCAGTTTTTCGTTTCGAAAAACAAAAGACCGTATCTCGCGTCTAGTTTTCTGCCAGATCTAAAACTGAGTTGGAGAAATTCTCACTACTGTCAACATGGCCGAGTGGGAATTAAGTGACTAGACAACTGTCAGTTCGTGTCATTCCTTTGTTGTATTTGAATTTTCTTTTGACGTAGCCTATTTACACAAGACTACATGCCAAAATTTTTCGATTCCTTGTGGTGAACATTTCGAATAGCCGACAAGCGTCTACAATTAAGCTTTTGGACTAGGGACAGGTTTAGCATTCAAGGTTAAGGTTTTGTGTTGGTGTTTATGGTTAGGGTTTAGGGTTATCATTTAGGGTTAGGGTTCAGTGTTAGTGTCTAAGCTTAGGGTTTAGGGTTAGCGTTTAGTGTTGAGGGTTAGGGTTTACGGTTAAGGTTAAGATTTAGGGTTGAGGGCATAGGGTTACACAAAATTAATAGCCACCTTAATCCTTTAATCTGAGAAGCAACTGACATGTAAAGAATAGGTCACATATTTTGCCTAGGTCAGCAGTTTGGTTTGATACGGTTTTTTAGTCTTTTTAAAGCGAAAACCAGACACGGTCGTTTAGACACTGCCAAAAGTTTATAGCATTCACTTCGGAGTTTAAGCAGGAGTCGGAGTCTAAAACTTGAAAATATTTCGGAGTCGGAATATGTTCAGCCGAAGCAGGAGTGGAGTCGGAGTCAAAAATTTCAGACTCTGTACACCTCTGGCCTGAACTAATGACTGACCAATTTATCCAAGAGAATAGAGCGAATATATTAATCTAACAATGAGCCGTTCAGAGAAAGTTTAAATTTAATAAAATCAATTGTCTCACTCTGGAGGGCCCCTATGACGATCGACTGGTCGGTAATAAACAGGGAGGGTTGCCAGATTGGCCTTGGTGGGCCTTTTGTTCATGTCCAATTTCGAAAAATGTGGCCATTTTTAGCGGACACCTGTAAATGCCACAAAATCACTCAGATCGCTAAAATCACTAAGATCACTATGATTGCTAAGATCACTAAGCTCGCTAAGACCACTAAGATCGCTAAGATCGCTAAGATCGCTGAGATCACTTAGATCGCGAAGATCACTAAGATCGCCATGATTACAAGATCGTCAAGAATGCGAAGATCAGAAATTTATCTTGCACATTAGCCTGGATCCAAAATAATACGTTTTTTTAGATTGGGTCTGCACAGTTAAATGTTTCAAATAATAGGATCAAGATCGGATTTTCAAAGTTCGTGGAGATGAGTTTCTGCGTTTTTGTTGAAAAACTGTGACTTGTTAACATTTGTGGACTTAATTAGGGCTTGCAATTCACATTTATTTTTTATTATTTTGGACTTGAAGTGGTTTTTTAAAAATTCGAGACATGATATGGATTGTGAAATGTAATATTGCGATCAATGACCGGTGAAAGCAAAAATAATGTGGGAACAAATCGGAGAACCTTGCAATCCTAATCCAGTCCAAATATTTCATTGAGTAATCCGGTTCGATCCTAATCCGATAGACCTGTCCAAATATTTCATTCAGTCCGGTTTATATCCGGAAAACCCCTCTGATTGTGCATTTTACTGCAGTGATCAATGCAGTTTGGATATCCATGTCTGATCCGGTTGAGTTTTTTCGAAATTCAGTCCGATCCAGATCCAGTTCTGAATCGCAGAATCCAGGTGGATCGTGATCCGGAGCCGGATCATGTTCAACACTGATGTATAGATCTCAGCCAGAGATGATTGGACAAATATATTGTTTTCACGGCCATTCATCGTACAATTGTATTTCTCGATCTATATCAAGTGCCGAAATTAAAAAAAACTCTCCAAGTCCAGCAACAATAACATAAATTATCTTAGCGATCTCAGTGATCTTGATGATCTTAGCGATCTTAGGTATCTTAGGGATCT
>JGI24022J15233_10010957_pt1 | contig 10315 bp, 5 predicted proteins | sample Ectturendosymbi2_FD_15233 | JGI IMG/M metagenome (IMG submission 15233)
ATTGTTTTTAGACAAAATTAACATCGAAGCGTCTTTTAAAGACAGTTTTTGAACATTTTGCATAACACCAATATTTTCTTGAAATAGTTATGCAGGAAAAGCCTTTCACTAAAGGGAGCTAGTGGCAAAATATCTTTTTACACTACCTTATATTTCAAGAAAACCAGAATCTCCAAATAGATTTGGAAATTTTTATTTACAAATGGTTCCTGTTATATAAGGAATGATCATTAAGGAAAATTTTGTCTGTTTCATAGATGTTATATTGCTTTAGTGTCTCTGTTGTTAGGACTACTGACAACTTACCCGTTGGAAGATACCTAAATTAAGTACCTGTGTGGCGATACGATGCTTAGTTGAACTTAAAAGTGGCTGATCTCACGTTACTAATGGGGTGTTTTGACGTACGGATGTAGTAGTTACAGAATGCAAGAGTGAGGCCAAAGTCATATAGGCCAAGAAGTCCAGACTGTTATAGTACTGTATATATTTACGAGAAAATTAGCAAGGTTAAACAATCTTATGGCGTAGTGGTCCATAAGACCAACAAAACGTTTCGCTCCTCTTTCTTTATTGAGTTAACTTTTTTGTGAGTCTTCCTTTTTGACTTCGTTTCGACAACCAGTTTGCTAATAAATTTCGTAGAAAGATGCTTGTAGGCCTATATATTTTTCTCAGAAAAGTTGCGGAGTAGCACAAAATTTTTTTTTCAAATGGTCTTAAAACTTTTCTATATTTTATTTATACAAATTAACTACCGATTATTGAACATGTTTGGTCTGGCATTAGTAACCACAAACTCTTTCCGAACCCATTGAGTACAGTACGAAGCAGTAGCTGCCTGCTCACAGTCAGAACCATAAGTTCGAAAAAAGTGTACAACTTACATGGCAGCAGCATCATTTGAACGAACCTTGATTAAAGTTGTTGGCCAGATCATTCCAAACAGCAGATTGTCAAGTACTATTGGTTTGAGCCATACTTGCTGTATTTATTGCATTTTCCCTTGTGTAATAGGTAATGGTATCTGCAGGTAAAAAATCTTTGCAATAAATATTTGCACCCAACCGCTTTTGAAATTTCGGTATCCCCGTATGTCATTCAAACCACTTTAGAAGCAATAGCTTTCACCCCTCTGTATCACATCTATACTTTCTTAAATCACCTNAAATTCGGTGTTTTTCAAATAATTTTGAGNACTGTACTGGTGAGCATCACATTCCATCACTACCAACNCTTTGCACGACAGTCAAACGTATTCATCCTAACGGTGTCTCCCATCTTATTAAATGGTTTTCTCCTGATATTTGTTTCTTTGTGAACCACTTGATTTTGTTTGTCGTTGAGATGTTTGTACTCTCTCTCCGAAACAGACACGTATATCAGGCAAACGTACTTCATCAGAGTTAATAGATTGTTCCGCTTGATGTAACCTCATGTGCGAAATTAAATTATTGTTGGAAATACAAACATTAATAAATAAGTTTGTATGACACTACAGCACAGCCTGTGTAGGATTACTTAGATGTATCAGTGTTACATTTTTCTTCTTTATGAAATATCGTGTTTTTTTACAAGGTAACATATTTTTACATGCGCGTCACTTATCATGAAGGAATTTGTTGATTTGTATAGCTTTCCATATAATTTAACGTTTCCTAAGCTTACTAATGCTACTCACGAGTGCTTTTCTAGTATGATGGAAATTTTGCAAACAAAGTACTCGCTTTTCGAAGCCAGATGCAAACCATAAATATTTTCACGCACACGTACACTAAAGTGCGAAAAACTCGGGTATTGCGTAAGACCTTAAACTAGGCACATAACAGTAGATTTCTAATGGGTAAAAGCTTAAACGCGTTAAGGTTCGATGAGGATGGCAGCGTGAAAAGCAACGGAGTTCTTTGAGCGCCTGATCTAGCTGGGAATAAGTTAGTGTGGAAAACAACTTTAGCTGGTCGCTCGACGCTCGGTGATTACTTCCTGTAGCAAGGGGCAGTGCTTCCTTTAAAGTTTAGGCTCTTCCCGTGCGCAAGATTATGCGCTTGTGCAGATCTGAACCACAGCGAAGCCAAGAGTTTTACTGGGCCGTGTGCACAAAAGTTAGGAACATGCGTTACTTGTTCAATCTGCTAAAATTTCACAAAACTTTCATTTGTGTCATTGAAAAAAGTGAAGAGCAAAAAGAAAGGTCCACCGATCCCTTTCCGAACGCGGGTTTCACCAAAACACGAAACATGTCGGCGCTTAGCAGACGCGTACGAAAACCTCTCCGTTTTTTCGCACTTTGGTACATTTTGCCCCTGAAACGGGGAAGGTATGACACCTCCGTGCTCCCGCCTGGCAACACCGGCGTTATTAATTTGTCGAAACTAACAAAATTGCGTTATTCTGTCACAGAACTTTTTCAGCCATTCACAGCAACATGCATTGTCTCCAACGTTTCACGATAATGACAAAATTGGTAAGGCTTGTTACGACACCCCACTCCGAGCGACCTCTAGAACTGGCCTGGTAATTACAAACAGTAAGCATTTGCTATGACGCAACACTTGCATCGTGCACACGAACTACCTAAAACGCGATTGCTATGATCAATCGCTAACGGATAAATTCCATTACCTGCGTCTTTTGGCGTCATTGTGTCGGAATAAATTTTTTAATTAAGTTCCTTCCTGAGCATCTGCTTTTTCACTCTTTTATGTGCATTGCGTGTACAACGCCACGTTTCTTTTCTGGAGATCAGGCTTCACATATAATTTCACTGGCTTTCTAGGGTAGGGCGCAGATTTGCTGACTGAGTCGAGCTAGAAAGCCTGTCGTTCGGAAAAAATACTAACTCCGCGCTTATAATTATTTTAGCTTGGTTGGCGTTAGCACGTTGTGCATTGTACTTACAAGGCAATTAATCCTATCCCTGTGCCCCTAAATGCAACAACGCTAAAGAACCCTCAACCTATTTGAAAAGGCAGGAGAGCAATGCAGCATTTCTAAATCGTTTTGATTGCTCAGAGTGATGGACCTAGCAGGGATTTTAACGTTTGCAAATACTTTCAGTTTCACTCTTGAATCTAGAGAACAGCTGCGATATCGATTTATGACTCTGCCATGTTTTGCTTGTGAAGGATCAGTGCAAGGAGTTCAGATGGGCAAAGCGCCTATTTCCTGGTCAACTAATGCTTATACTTATATAGCTTTTCTTTGTAAGTGTTGCATTAAGGATAATACTGCGAGATATTTTCAACCTATCTTTTGCTGTACTAGGAAACTGAGAACTACTCCGAAATCAGGAAATTGCTTATAGTATTCTGTGACATTGAACCTCGCGCGCTTTAACCACCTCTGTGCTAAAGTTGTGATCACTGTTGTAAACTAATAGAATTTAAAACATCTCGTGGCCATTTATGCTTACTTGCAGCGATAGCGCGCCCATGTAAAGTAACTAATTTCTACCGCAGGTATTTAGGCAAAATAGTAATAACGCAAAGCATCAATGTTTTACTGCAATTGCACCGTACACAAGGTGATGCATTCATGTGGCAAAGTTCTCATTATTTGTAGTTCTGTGCTGTATGGTAGGCCAACGATCCACCAAATTGATCTAACACTTTTTGAGCTGAGTCCAGATTGACAGCCTTCGCAAAAATCAGTGCCAGGAAAGCTTGAAATTTAACTCAGACTTTAGTGTGAAACATAACTTGTTATATTTCCGTTTGTAGATTTTTTCACAGCACACTCATTCGCTCGCGCACTTCGATTTCGATGTGCACGCTTTTCCAAAATTCTGGTGCGTGCACAAACGTGCACACTTTGGACCTTGACGCGTAAACCGTGGCCCATGGAAATGAAAGCAATGGCCCTTGAAACTTTAGAGAAAATGGCCCGCGAAACCAAACACAATGGTACCATGACGCAGAAGAAACTCATGCAGTGAGTGACAGACACTAGTGAAGAAAAGCCTGCAGCAGGAAATAAATTTGACAGAACTTTTATAATATGGGTTTAGATACTGAGGATTTGAGGGGAGGCCTTTTACCAGTCGTTCGACCCAATCATAACAAAAAGTAAAGTGGGAGAGAAAATGCTTCTATTCTATAGGTTATGTGGTCTCATAGGAAACAATCGGCACGAGGAAATTTCCCGCGAGTCACAAAAGCTGCAAATGCAGTGAGCTTTCCCATCACCAGCATGAAGGGGAGATTGACCTCGCAAACATGACTTGACCTTTCCTCGGGTGTATTCGTACTTCCCTTTTCATAAATTTAAATTTCGAATGATTGTACTAAAAGACGAGAGTGTAAAGTTGTTTGGAAAATCGTGGCTGGTATAGTGTTCCAAATAATTGTGTTGTTGTCAACAAATACGATATTTGCAATCGGACCACCAGCTGCAAATAAGTAAAATAGCAGGACGTGATGCCATACAGAAGTTGAGATAATAAAACAGAATTGAGTGATGCTGTAATGAGGTGTCAACACTTCAACAGCAAACCTTCATTGTGCCATTTGGTTTTGAATTTGTCAAACAATTTTTGGTTGGTAAGACCCGAAGTTCAATGCTTGTATCAAAACAAGCTTGCAGTTGCGTAGAAATTACCGTAGTTTGCTCGGAGTGAGAGCTGAGTTCGATTTACGACGATCCAGCTCTTACCGTAACTTACTTCCTTACAAGATTTCGCACTGGATATAAGAAGGTAGCACATGCGTTCTTACGTTTACTTTTAAAATAGGCAGGCCAACATACGGGAAGATTATAAGCTTTTGCCGCATTTTGAAACTAATTGTGTTGTTTTCTAGTCTACTGCGGTTGTGGTTACGGTGGTAATGGAATTGCAGTTTTTTCCGAATAATATGATAGAAAACTAGTGTGAAACCCTTTGCTTCTTTTGCGATCCCGTTTGGCATCTTTCTACAAAGCAGCGTTTTTGGTTTCAGGCGTGACACTTGGTTAGAGCTCAGCTGTGGATCAATCCTATAGACTAATTGGTTTGGTTTCAGGCAAAAATGTTAATTTCGACAATTTAACATCTTTCAAGATCTAAAAACATTCGGGATGGCAGCATGATGTGCTTGCGTTTTTTTCCACGTGCTGCAAGTTATGAATTTCCAAACGTTGCTGTTTTTCTTGCCAAAGAGAAACGCAAAACAAATTCTTCGCGGAAGTTGCACATCAGGTTTTTCACTCCCCGAATGTACAGTAGTTGTTCTTAGTCCTCAGAAACTTTCTTTCTGTCGGCTGTTGAAATTCGAAGGGTTATGCTCAGGTAAGTGGAAGTCTCTGGGATTTTAGCCTCATTATGGATCCTGCAGGATATGCAGTATACACACCACCCTCAGCATTTGATCAGCTGTTCTTCACAGAATCAGTCACTTCTTAGAGCGAAGGACACAACTGTAGTCCAGTGTGCCGGGTTTGGTAAAACGTTCTCAAAATAAGAAACAATTCTATTAATCACCGAATACTAACCGAAAAAGCTCACAATTTTGGCGCATCGTTTCACTCTGGTTGCAGGCCTAGATCAGTGGTTCCCAACCTTTTTAGACTTGAAGCACCCTACAGAAAAGAATCGTAATTTGCGGGACCCAGTGGCGAAACCAATTTGCTTTGAGGTTTGATGACAGTTTGAAAATGTACTTTTAATGATATGTTAAAAAAGCGTATGAGCCCGCGGCACCCCTGGGCACTGTAAATGGCACCCTGGGGCACCTCGGCACCCCGCTTGGGAACCACTGGCCTAGGTAAAGTTATAGCGCATCTCTGTAATATAATAATCTCTGCCAAGAAACATTTTGTTTCTTCAAACTTCCCAAGACCGATTTAAAAGTTTTGATGCCATCTTTTTTCTAGAAGCGCTCTTCTGTTGCGGTACAAATGGTCCACACCTTTGGCTTGAGAATATGAAACAAGTATGATATTCACTGGGGTGAATGCATTCAGCATCCACACCTTAGGCTGCTTCTGAGTCGTAGATTTATTCATGATGTTTTGGCTATTTGGTCACGTTAAAAGGTATGGCCAGGAAAAGGTATGGCCACAAATCTCATATGCTGATCAAACGTTCATCTAGCTTCTAGCGAATCATGTCTCTAACTAAAAGCTGAACTTGGTAAGACAACCGAGAGTTCATGAAAGCCGTATGTAGTACAATTCTTTCCCTCAGAAGCAGTTTTGACTCTTTGGCATCACTAGACCTGAACTCTTGAATATCTTTTCAAAGTTTGCAATTTTGTGAAAATTACAACAGGGCATCAAATAAATGTCTGTAGAACCCAAGAAACGGAAGCTTACTTTCGTTGCAAATACAACACCTGCTTTAAGAGCCCGTAGAAGGTGTTCGTTTCTATACGCCAGATGCGCTTTGCGTCATCACATGCAACGTGCTGTAATGAATGAGACTTACCTTCCTGCTGTTGACGGAAACCCCAAATCTGGTAGCGCATCATGCATTGTTTACGTTGCATGTCGGGACGAGGCACCAACACGCAATCTTTGGTAAGCTGCGTTACAAAGTGTTGCACTATGTAGGTGAATGCGGTCAAAGAAGTTGGTGCTGGTGCCTGTCTGTGGCTAGAAATCGCTGAGAAGGATAAAAGCTGGAAAATCCTCTGAAAGTTTTGCAAATCACAATGTAATGCAAATTGCATTCTTGCAGATCTTCATAGTTGCGGTTTAGCAAAAATCTTAATCTTATAGTTTGTTTTTTAAGAAAAAATGTCTACAGCGTTTCGTAACCTGGTATGCTGGGTCATTAACGTGGAGCAACATCCGTGAAAAGCAACGACACATCAGCTCAGCACAATGACGACCACAAGTCCTGATGGGTCTGGGTTCGATGCAGTTGAAATTGAAAGGCGCTCGGGCAACCTAAACCTTGCAGTTGTTCAAACCTTTCCGGAGTATAACTCGACTTCTGCGACTTACAGTGAAAGCGCCATCAAGCACTTCAACTGCGACGCTTGGAGTGAGCCTTCAAGAGCTGTGCTGCAGGTATATGTTGGTTTTCACAATGCTTTTTTGTGTTTCTAGCAGTTTGGAGGTAGCTGGTACAGAGTGGCATGCCAACGTAAAAATTGTTTTTTAAAACTCGATTTGTGCGGTAGATCACACGTTGCAAAATGTCGGGGAAACAGCCAGACATTTTCATTTGGGGGGCAAGTTGTGCTGCTGGGGGAATTATCTCACAAAACAAAGTAAAATAGAAATATTCTTCACATAAATCGTGAATTTCGGAGGAAACATGGGAGTGGCGAGCTAAATTTTGGAGTTAACATCTCCTAGTAACAAGGTTTGTTAAAGCTTTAACCTTGCTAACCACTAAGACATTTTAAGAGACCACAGCTATCTCATCTAAATACCGAGATGGTCGTAAAGCGAGACTTTAGTGAATGTTGGTGTTGGTTAAACAGTGAGGTTATATTGTATTTAGAGAGACCTTTGGACAAATTTGACAGATCGTTTCAGTCTATCAAAATACCATAAAAACACTGTTTATCACTGCACCAAAGGCCTATACAGAAACCTTTTTTTATAAACCGCAACCCCAAGGAAAGCCGCAACATGTAAACAAAAGCATTTGGAAAGACTGACAAAACTGACAGTCTGGGACCGGCCTGGCAAGGTGAAAAGTCACAAACGTCAACTTGACATAATGAAAAGTCGCAAACGCCAACTTGACATAATATGAAAAGAATGAATCCTTATAAAATCGACTAATGTTTAAACTATAAGCAGAGGCAATTGGCCATGAGTTGTGCAGCGTAGAGAGTGCAGAAGTTTTGATTTTATATCCGTATGTAATGTATGCTGTGAACCGTTAACTAATAACACGTTTGCCAATTTCGAAGAATTTCCAGTAAAAGTTTAGCCAAACGGCATTTCCTCACGTTCAGATATTTTCAAAGAGAAAGAATTGTTTTGACGACCTGCGGCTTTCGGTACATTGGCTTAATTTTTTTGAAAAATGAAGAGCTATTTTTAAGAGGGTCTCTAAAAATCATGCTAGTTTAGGGTTGCGGGTTGGTTATGGTCCGAATGTAAGGTGCCGTCGATCACAATTCGACAGAGATCCCTTCAAGTTGAGGGGTCAACCATGAGAGATGTTCCAGGAGCACAGGTCAGTCTCCCAACTAAACGACCTGATGTCTTGAAGTTGCCAAGCCAATGCAAAGCAAAACAAAGGCTCTAACCACTTCGTCCGTTTTAATAACTCTCTAGTAGCACTCTAACAAATTCCATTCCGGGATACGAGATACTCGTACTTTCATGCCAACGCTTGCCTACCGGTGTACGAGTATACTCGTACTTGCAAACCCATTCCAGCCTCCCGGAGCGCGAACTCCTGCTTGCACAGTGGGGTGCCAGAGATTGCCTCCAGCGAACGCGAACTCGCCTTTGGCAGAGCGGGGTGCCAGAGGTTGCTCAAAATGTCAAATCACCAACATAACTTTCACCATTGGTATTCGTAGCCGATGTGGCCAATAAAAGTAACCTTGGTCAAAAATGTCCATGAAAAACAAAAACTTTCGTGGTTGGTATCCCAGGCCAAAAATGACCAAGACCAACCAAAACTTTCACCATTGGTATCCTTGGCCAAAAAACACCAAGAAAAAACAAAGCTTTCACCATTGGTATTCTTGGCCAAAAATGACAAAGAAAAAACAAAAACTTGACATACCAACAACGTTAGCATTCCAGGGTAACTTTTCAAGCAATGAACATTGCACGAATGTTTTTACTTGCTTGAACTTGTTGCGTGTGTGCGCAAGAAGAAATTTAGCAACGGAAAAAAACATCTCACCAAGAGGCGACTCCACTGAGATCGTTGGTCACTAAGAGGCGACTCCACTGAGATCGTTGGTATTTTTACTCTCGCACGAAACCCTTTACGGACAGCAGAAGCCGATATATTGACATTACTGCAAGATTTTTGCGATAACTCGCAAACCGCTAACGTTACGTTCACCAGGAAGGTATTGTAAGAAGCGTTTTTTTCGCCGCGCATATTTTGAGGTATTGGCGATAGCTTTGTGGCGTCATTGACGAACTCAAACAGGGGAAAAACTGAAAAAGCAAAGTGGTCAAAACAAAAGCAGTGGGTATGTTCAAAAACCTGTAGAAAAATCTGCAAACACGTTAGAAAAATTTATTCGGCACAGAAAATGTCGGCCAGGACCCAAAGTTTGTAAAAATAGTTATACAAGAATTGTGCAAATTTTTTGCAAAGTACAAAAATAAATTTCAAAAGGTTTGTGAGATCAAAAGGTTTACCCATGACTGGGGAACCAAGGCGACAAAGGTACCCCACTTTTCCAGTTTTTTCATTTCGTGCCAAGATTGACCCAAGATATCTCACAAATCTTTTGATATTTTGCAATAAAATTTTGTTAGGTCAAAGATAATTTTATCAGCAACAATTCTTCCAAATATGAGCGAAAACTATCAAGAAATAAAACCGTGGCGAGGTTTGAAATTTTTCGAAAATTTGTAGCAAGAGATAAAAACAGTCAAATTTTGGGGGCCATGATGGCCATGACCTTTGACCTTCAAAAGTCACAATATGGATAATGTTATTTTTTCAATATTTGGCAAAGTTAACAGAATCCCTGAAATATTGGGTTGTTCACTAATGTAGTTTGGCAGTAATAAGGCTTTAAACATGGCCAAAAATGAATAACTTGCGTTTCTCCCGGCTACGCCCCCCCAACTCAAAATGTTTTATAATCATGCCATATCCTGACAGATTTCTTTCGAATTTTGCAGATGTTCATCATGTGGGGTAATGACAATTTGAGTAAAATTTCAGGAAAATTGGAGAGGGTGCCTTGACCACTTTCTGAGAATTGACACGGAATGGCCCAAAAAGGGTTTTAAAACTTTTCAAGCTATGAACACTGAACCAGTGTCTTTGTTTTTAAACTTTGCGCTTATTTGCTAATGAAATTTGGCAACGTTGAAGCGGTTGGTAGGATGCAGATTGGAAGGAAAAAGCATCTTACAAAAAGGCAGCTTCATTTACAACATTGGTAGGTTTGGTTTTCGCAAGAAACAAACCTTTGCAGTAATCACAGCATCAGCCAAGGCATTGATGGGTTTATATCTTCCTAAGAAATAAAGATCGTATCAATGTTTGTAATTTTTCAAATTGTTGCTTGTTTGCGCACGAAATTTGGTAACACTGAAGCGATTGATAGGGTACAAATTCGAAAGAAAAAATATCTTGCGAAAAGGCACCTCCATCGAGAACATTGGTAGGTTTGAATTCTGAAAGGAACAAAAAACGCAGTGAATACAGCATAAACCAAGGTTTCGATGGGTT
>JGI24022J15233_10010961_pt1 | contig 10314 bp, 6 predicted proteins | sample Ectturendosymbi2_FD_15233 | JGI IMG/M metagenome (IMG submission 15233)
AATCTTCAAAGGTTCACTTCAAGTTACGGAGTGTTGCCATTTTAACTGATTTGCTGCTAAATCTAGCAGGTTTTTCTCACTGTCAGCAGTAAAATTTTCAAACTAGCAGTTCATAGGTGTAGGAGCAAGCAAATTTTTGGGGGTACGAAAGATATTTGCCCAAATTTCCCCAAGCTTTCCCGTTTTTTTACCCAGATTTTCAAAGGTTTTGCCCAAATTTTCAAGGATTTTGCTCACATTTTTGACAAACAAAAACTTTTGGGGGTGCGTTTGCACCCCCGCCTCCTACACCACTGTAGCAGTTAGCTGATTTTCTAGCAGGATTTAAAAAACCGTTTGGGAGGCTTGACACGTAACAAATTCCTGACAAAAATTTGTTTCAACAGTTTTTGGAGATGAAAATTTCTATACCTTTTTCATCAAATAAAATGTATCTTCGTGATGAAGCTTTAAATTGGGCAACACCAGGACCAGGCACATGGGCGTCCGCAAGGGGGCAAAATGGGCATTTCCCACTTGGAAATTGTTACTAAGAAGCAAAAATTTCTTGAAAACTCGAAATCAGAAGTGTAGTTCTGATTAGTTGATTAGTTGGGTTAAGCATTGTAATGATAGTTTGTTTGCCGGTGAAACACTCGCTCTGCACAAGAGCCAGATTCATTGTTCTACTTCTGGTGTCAAATGCCGTGATGAGCTTGCAGTTCACTCATAACTGTTCAACGTAGATATCTTGGCACCTAATGCAGCGAAACAGCAACTGTTGATATTAGCAAGCTAAGGAGGTTTATACCAGGGGCTCAAACTCAAATTGCTCCGAGGGCCAAATGAGGACTTATAAAGTAACCTGAGGGCAGCATAAACGGCACAGACGCAACACTGGCTGTACCTGAACCAGGCCCGTAACCAGGGGGGAGCAGGGGGGGCGAAACCCCCTAAAAAATTTTTCGCCCCCTGGAAAAAACTTTTGGACATAGTTTAAAAAATTTGGGCACCTCTCAGAAAACTGTTCGCCCCCCCTGGTGTCCCAAGCTGTTTACGGGACTGACCTGAACCTCACTATAAAAATATTTAAACCTGCGAAAGGTATCGTGAGTTACAGGCAAGTCATTTCTAGCCATCTCAACGTTCGTTTAAACTTTAAAGGGAACTTGTTCACTCCCTGGCCGAGCACTTACACGGCGAATAAACTAAATGACATCAATGTCAAATATTTGAAAATTCCCAAAAAGCATCGTAGGCCGCACGAAACACCTTCGCAGGCCACATGCTGCCCGCGAGCCGCGTGTAATCTATGTGGAAAACAGCATGTGTGAAATGGAAGCACTACTGACAACAAAGCGCATTTTTTGCAACCAATACTCCCTCTAAAGTGCACAACTGCGCAGACCATATGCGCAGTCAAATCTCATCTCGTGAACTTGCGACATTCCAAAACAAAGAAAAAACACGAAAACAAGATGAAGCTATTTGAATAAAATGTGTACCTTGTTCGTATTTTGGTAAGATTTTATATACTTATTCAGTTTTTCTTAAGGAAAATGTTCCGTACCTGGTATGGACCTGTAAGGACCCGATTTCTGTGATTCTAAGAACCCGATTTTCAATTCTAGTGGCCCATTCGGGTCCCTAAAACACCTTGAAAAACCTGTACTTATTCTAATAATTCACAAAGCTTGTAACTCATTTAGAACTATGCTAACTCAGTCTTAAAATATTAATGTACACTAAAACAAATATTTGCTCAGTGTAAAATTTTCTTAGAGGGAAACCCTGTTTGCAACTGTTGCTATAACTTTAGGCATTTTCTCTGTGGTGTAGAAAGAGTGAAGCGCTTTGTGTACGTCAATTTTCGTTGCATCGTCAACAAGCCGAAAGGATAGGCCGAAGCAAAGTTTCGTCTTTGCCTCCCCCCTGGAAAAATTTATGCGGACGCCCATGCTCATGTCCGATCCTTTGCCTGCCGAGGCAGGTTACGAAACTTGCTAGTGTGGGAGTGAAGACGTTACACAATACACTATATACTACACGAAACTAGATCCGCAGTGAAACAAATTGCAATTAAAATATCCACTTGCGTACGTCATTATTGTGGCTTACAACTGTTGAAAGACAGACATGTGCAAGTTTGAATCGTTGCAAAAAGATGGCAGCGGAGCGAAGCAGGCAGATTCTTTACAAACTTTCCACTGTTACAGGCAAGTTTTGCCTGAACAATGAATTCTTGTATATAAAATCAACCCTACGGGAAAGCCAAGAAGCCTGACGAAAGTAACAACAGCGACAAGATATGACAACCAACAAAAGCTGATTGTCAAACCGTTGCCAAGGCAATAGAACCTGATAAGCTGTTATCCAAGGACAATAACCTCAAGTCACCCCAGAGAAAATCACAGTGAAATATCAACAGAAAGCACATGATAATTACCTAATGGACAATCATGACGGGAAATGCATGTGACAGGAAATGCGTAAACGGAACATGAACTGAAGTCCAGAGGGTGAAAACCCAAGCATCAGCAAACCCCAGAAGCTTCCAGAAACTATTTGAACCGGCCAATCACAAAAAGCCCTAACAAAAGGCAGCCAATCAAAGCTCATGAAATAAAGAGGTGTTAACAAACTCTGAAGCAACACTCGACTATAAATACGGCTGAATTTGGACATAAAGTCAATCTTCGGAAAAAAGACTCTTCCTGCCAATAAGGCCATGTACATGAGGCAGAAGACTATTGTAGGTCAAGTACCGCAATAGTAAAATTGACTTGTCCGAATGAATCCCTGTCAGACTAATTCAGGAAAATAAGCTTGTCCGAACGAAACTCTGTCAAACAAGATAAAGTACTTGTTTGTGTGATTACATTTATGTTTTAATGAAATTAGTCTTGCAAAATTCTGAATTGTGTCAATTGATTTCTGATTCCTCTGCGAATCAAAACCTGTGAATTACAAACATGCTCGATCGAATGCAACTGTGAAAATGCGTGGATTAATGAATATTTCCTGCACGAACGAGGACTACCTTTTTCTCAGAAAGAATCGTGACTTGTCAGATATGAATTATCAGTCAGTGAACAGTACAGAAAGAGTTCGATTGATTGTATGATAGTATGAATGAATTAGTTGGATAAGCAGTTGTTGAAAGGAATTACTTTTGAACGAAAAATGTGATATTTTGTATAAAATATTTATTTATTCGATGTAAAAGAGTTATAGTGTGAAATATCAGAAAAATAGAATTTATGCTCATAGTGAAAAATGCTTGAATGGGGGAACCGTTCTATATAAATCGTTGATTTCCCTATCGCGCACTATGAGAACAATAATAGAAAATAAAGGATAGGCAAGTGTGAGTTGTCTCTTGTCGAGAAGTTCATAAACAATAACGGATATTAAGAATTGATGAGTACCATTGATGTTTTTCTACTTGCTTATCACTATTTAATAAAGTGTGAAATATATAATATTACCTTCTGATAATTTAATTGAGATAAGAAGTTTAAGAGACATTAGGAGATGGGTTGTTAAGCAGAACTCCTCTGTGATAACGATCCCTGATTCAGTAAGTAGGACCCATGTACAAGTTTAGTTAATTACTGAATCTAAAGAGTGGCTGTGCCACCACCACCCCCCACAGGTCGCACAACATCGCCTACTCCACGAAGCTAGAGCTTGCTTTATTATCTTATTATCGTTTTCTCCAAAGGTTGCTGAAATTTCCCAAACTAGGGACAAATTCCCCAGAAATGGTAGCTAGTGGTGTGCAGGAGCGGGAATGTAGGAGTGGACGGATTCTTAATGAATTTCCAAAGTAGGAGTGAAGCTAGAGTTGGGTTTCTTCATGAAAATCCAGAGCCGGAGTCATTTTTTCAACATTTATTGCATAGTTTATAGCATTCAATTTGGAGTTTAAGCAGAAGTCGGAGTGCAAAACTTACAAATGCTTCGGAGTCAGAACGGAGTCGGAGTATATTCAGCTAAAGCAGGAGTGGAGGTGGCATGGGCCAGCACTTTTGCAGCCCGGCCCGCCCAAAGTTAACAAGAAACCGCCCAGCCTAACCTGTTTATCCTATCCTAAACCACAAATTATTTTCTGGCTCGGCCCAACCCATGGCCCGTAACAATGTAACCTCAAAAGCAAAGTAATAACACTTTAGTTTTCAGTTCACTGTCTTTTGGACACTAAAACCATGTGCTGTAGTCTTAAGGCAGTGGCTAGAGATCCTCCAGCGAACCTTCACTTTTAGTGTGAGCTAGACTGTACTCACTGGTGCCACGCCTAGTGATTTTTCACTAGATCTAGTGATTTTTAGGCTAACCTGGTGATATAGTGATTTTTCAATGCAATCTAGTGAATTAATTTTTGCAAAGGATGTGTTTGAAGAAAAAGGGCTGTTTCTTTATAAATTTTGAGCCCTTTTCAATCCGCATACAATTTATTGTGGAAATCGTTTGAAGATTTGCACCAGCAGAACAAACAAGTGTTTCTAATTTGAGTTTCTGATTGTTTTCTCTTCTGAATTGTTTATTGCTATAATGCTGCCTAAGACGGTAGTTTCATTTCTGTGCAGGAACACTGCAGAAGAAATAATTAAAAAATCATTAGGTTGATTGGTCTAAAATGCCCTGTAAGCAGTGTCGTTTTCAGCTCTAGAATGAAGCTTTTGAAGGTTGTTGGCATGAGATTTTCCAGGCTTCGGCATGATCTAATTTAACAAATTTGCAATGCTATGAAATTATTTAGGTGATGAAGTAAATAAAGAAGTCACATCAAGCAAAACAGCAAACTTTAACAAAAATGTTTTAAATCTAGTGATTTTTTTCAAATCTAGTGAATTTTTTTTATGAATCTAATGATTTTTGCAGAGAAGCCTGTGGCAGCACTGACTGTACTAGCCTACACTTGCTAGTAACGTACTAGGTCTAAAACTAAACCTTAAACCTTACTCTAAACCTAACCCTTAAACCTAAATCCTAAACTTTACTAAACTTTGGCGACAGAACAGATTAGACTATTAATGAAAGTGTCACTTTGACCGGATTGCCAACCTGTCTTCACCCACAAAAGCCAGGTAGTGATAGTAGTCCATACCCTACACATAAAACATGCATAAAGAAACATAAAACAGGCATTAAAACTCGTCAGAAACATCGACATAATGCAATTCCGATCTTTAGAAGCATCTTCTTTCCCCGTAATTCCACTGTCATACATTTGTCTCTTATTAAATACATCGAACATTTTTAAGGCAACAGTAAAATCTTTGCAATATTCTTTGCACCTTGCATGTGTGGCAGTCCACCTCTAAAAGAAGAGAACCACTACACATTTAGGACAATTCCGCAAGAGCACTGGTTAGTGGAAGTGTCCATGGCACGCCCATAAGAAACTTAGACCCGCCGGTTTCGCTCTACACCGCTCAATTTATCACAACAAAATTGTATTTACTCATGGTTTTATTGGTATAGCGTAAGCACTGCGATATTCATCACAACAGAGGTTTATATTAACAATCATCAATTAAAGCAAGTAACGTAAGTTACTACTAGCGTCAGGGATTAACAATAGGGGTTAAATACGAGTTTTCCTGGAGAGGGAGAGAGAGAGCCCAATTTGTTAGCAGCATCATAGCCACTAAATCGTAACTCTCTAGTAGGAAATCTATTCCATTGATAGGTCGTTTTGAACTAAACTAATGCGGTAAGGCCCGTGATCGGTTTAGGTGTTAAGCCTGGAATACCCCAGATCTCAACTGATGATGAACCTAGCGATTCCACTCTTTATATACACGTGAGGTGCGACACCACGGTCATGTGACAAATTTCGAGTAGTACACAGTGCAATAGCGACACAAGTGGTCAATCGCAATTTGTGAATATTTCGAATCGATATTTTAATATTATATTTGTATGCGTTTTCGTTATCAACTCTATTTTCAATTTGAAGTTATTTTTTAATGTAATCGTTTTCTGTATCGTTTTAAGTTACTTTCTTAAAAGGTGACTCTTAATAATGTGCGAAGTACAAATGCATCAGATAAGCACACTTAACAATATTTTAAAGCGTTAATGTCTTTTAGTCGTTGTTTAATGTTCCGCTTCGATTGGCTTGTCGTGAATCCGTCGGTAAACTTCTAAGTTGCTTTCTTCAGTTATTTTTCTCCAATAATCGAAGTCTTCTTTTCGTTGTTGTTTCAGAATTAAGAGACGTTCTATGTTGAGGAGCAAAGACGAACTCAACATTCCTTTCCACTCTGTTTGATTGAAGACGCCGGGTGTCTTTGTAGAGTAGTTAAATGCATAAAGTAAATGAAGAATCGGAGAGAGGTTTCCCTTATTGTTCCCGTGCCCCTGTGGCACATTCCTCACAACGTTGTTGCCTTCCAAGCTGTGAGAGGAGCGATAATCTCTGGAAGCTGCGAGGTTAGACGTTGGTTCCTCCAATGCTTCCTCTGAACATTGGGTTGATCTTGAATTCACATGTATAAAAGAAGATGATTGATTTATTTTGTTGTGGATCTTGGCAGTAATTTATGCTTATCAATAAATTTGTACTATATTGTTTGAAGTACAAATGAAATTTTCTAGGGGATCTTCGAACAATAACTAGATACCAAGACATTCATAACTTTCGATTTTCTTAGCTTCTTCATTAATAAATCCATTGTTTAGATGAGCTCTTCCCAGAGGGTATTCTTCAAACAGAAACGATGATGTTGTTACTCTGCTTCAAAGATGAAAGATGAATTAGATCGAAATCTTGATCACTTGATTGTCGGGGACCTTATAACATAAAGTCCTCTGTTGACCATATGATGTCATATGAAGAGTCGTTCGTGAATTCATACAGAAATCGATATTGTCTTTTGAACTCGCATTTGATATGTGAAATAAAAGAAACTGATTAAGAGACTTATACAATTTGTTAGACGCATTTACAAGAACTTTCCTTTGTGGATGCGTCTCGTGACTTATTTTCTGAAAGATAACGCTTTGTACATAAAAGTTTTTATATCATTGGTATTTTGAATACAGGTTAAAGTCTTCTAAGAAACTTTCAAAATTCACACTAGATGCAGCGATCTTGGTAGATTTGTCTTTCGTATGTGTCAAAAATGTAAAACAAGATTTCCTACAGACAACGACAATTGTTTTGGTCTGAATGAATATCTGATATCATCAGAGTATTTTGTAATAACAGGGACATAACGTTATTTAATCAATTATGATGGTAATGTCGTATCCTTCATAATCATAATCGAGCACATATAAATATGAAAAGAAGTTAGAACACGTTAAACCTGAAAAGTTGCAAAATAATCTTATGAGAATCTTCTTTTAAAATTCGGGGGTATGTCATCAAAGCCTATCACCCTTTGTTTTCAAGACAATTTCACGACACTTAATATTTGCTTAACAAAATAAGGTTCTTTTCACAAATTTTCTAAACTGAAAGTTATGTTCAGTTTTTATCAAGTAACTTTTCCTCAACATTATCTAAGTGTTGGGAGGCATTCCGTTTGCTCATCAGCCACAATAGTAATGTTATTTGGCTATATCCTTTTTATAAAATTTATAAAACAGAAATTTTTGTCAATTTTTATTTAATCAAACTTCTCCATCTAGGGTAATAGGGGTGTCCTCCCCAGATTTAAGATCATAGTGATTTTAATTCTATCATCACTTTGTTCTTTGAAATTTTCATTCAATCCAGTGAGGCAATTCATTTTAATACAGTGTAAGCCTCGATAGTTTTTATCAGGCATGATCTTTTGTCAACTTTTGCTCTAATAGTTTTAAAATGCCTGGTGATCTCTAATACGGTTATTACGAAACTGGATGTTTGCAGCTTAATACATTTCCTGACATTTCAATCTATGATCCAACTATCTGTGAAGGGATTTCTTTCAAAATTCAAGATTTGTAGTTTTTCATATCCGACATGGCCTCTTTTTACCACCTTGTATATGTGAAATGCTTGGGCATTCCGAATATGGTCACTGATAGGATCTTATTTTTCAGCTTTGTCTTTTAAGATATCTGATGAAAACTGCAGCCATAACGATGGCCTTCCGAATTCTCTATACCAAGAATTCGAAGATAAATTTCGCTAAATTTTGTTTGTCTACGAATACCTTCTGCTGACACATCTAGGTATAATGTCAAGATTACTTTCAATCTTGGTTGCGGTAACATTTTTACGAAGCGTTGCTATTACATCTAATACTGTTGTTGAGTATTTACAAGAAAAACAAGGGAAACGATACCTTTTTGGCCGAACTTGTCAACAATTAGTTAGTTCACGTTCTGCGCCTTAGCTAGCAGGGCTGCTTAAGGGTCGTAGTTTAATACTTGTGAAATATATATACAGTTGTTCTTGATTTCGAACGGGATTATTTCTTGTCATAACAGTCTGGTAAGAAAAATCTAAGTGTGAACTATTTTGTAAAAAACTGGTACTTAATAAATTAAACTATTCTACTTGTAAAACCTTAAACTATGATATACAAAAACACTTGGTTCTATGTACATTACTTAATAAAAGTATCATTCCTGGAGTTGGGCAATGGCATAAAGATTCCCCAGGATCGTTCCTTTGGGTATTATAATCTGTTCCAGGATTGCTTTCTTGGTAAAATACAGGGTAAAACCACTACTGGTTCCAATGCGAAATACATGGAACATTCCTACCCACTGTTGCGCAGGCAGGAAGAGAAACAAGATCTCGTTTTGGTCCAATATTGTTATTCATGGTAATCGTAAATTCACATTTTTGGGATTTAGAGGATCATGATTACCTGCTGACTCAACTTTATGCCAGAGAGTTTCCATTTCAAATAAAAGTGGACACCTTAAAACAAAACTTCGGCTATACTTTTCCCAAGTAATATATAAAGGGTCATTGATCTTAAACGAAAAGTTACTGTTTTTACTGGTATGAACTTTGATTGTAGTATAAACTTTGTTACTACTTTCCTGATCTTGGGATCTTTTTCCAAAAGATCGAATTTGTCTCTCCTCATAGTCATAGGAATCTAATATTTTCACTTTTAATTCTTGTGCCTCCCCTTCAAGTCTTCTTATATCTTCTTTCTTTTTGTTGTACTGTTGTTTCAAATCTGCACAGCGTTCATTACTCATTTTTCTATAAAAGCCTAATTATCCTGTAACAGAAAGAATATTATTATTCCATCATAGAATTTCTTTTCTTGGCATCGATGATTGTTAAACAATTCTGTCTGACGCCTTATTTTTATTATTTTTTGCAACGAACGATGTCGTTAATTACAAAAATAGTTCAATAAAATCTCAACTTTTATTCAGAAAACCCGTTATTTATCTTTTTCCTAATTTTTATCATTAATAACACCATAAACTTGGTGAGTTTCATAAGGAGTTTTATCAAAATGTCTCTATTTTCTCTTTGTAAAGCACTTTAATAATTCTGAATTTGGCTGAGGGATTTCTATTGATGATCCCTGATCCCCCGATCTTTTAGCAAGAAGATCTCTAAGCGTTACCAAAGAAATCTCCCCACCTGGTCGCACGGTAGTGGCGAGTGACGAGTTCGCCAATGCCACCAGACCATTTGCAGATCGGTAGGTTTTTCTAGTATTTTTAAGGTCTACTTTCATTGTTCAATTATATCTTAATTGAAAAGTGTGTATGTATTACCGATATTCCAGTAACATTCCCTATATAGTTATTTATTAAATTATTACTAAACTGTCAGTCACCATGGAGCAAGTGTCTGCCTTATTTCACTAATACATAAACAGTAATAAGGTGCTCAATGAGGATGAAGATAACGTGGTCAGCAGAACAAAGAAGAAGTGTGAACACAATCTGCACGGCGCCTGTACAAGATTGTGAGAAGTCCGAAATTCCTAAAGACTACTTTTACTTTCAGCCTAGGTATGACATCCACAGACGTCATAGGAATCAGCAGGTTATCGTAATCAATGAGTTAGAATTTAGAACAACAGTCCTTCACAGCCACGGGACATCAGTGTCATACATCGGACTAAAGAGTCTATCACTTCTTCCCATTCAACCGTTCAACGCCGTCTTCATCCTATTCACTCTTTTACTATATGTGATTACTAGCAAAGTGGGACCTCTTTTCATCCCTACAAAATATCATAAATCAAGGTGGGAACTCTTTTCATCCCTACCAACAATCGTATTTAATAATGCACTATAGTGTCTATGAGTTAATATGAAAATCATAAGTCTCCTCTTGGCTATAGGAATCAGATCCTCACTCCTCCTTCCTACGGTCCGGTTCCGAGGAAGGTAGGAATCGTAAGGGACAAA
>JGI24022J15233_10010970_pt1 | contig 10310 bp, 7 predicted proteins | sample Ectturendosymbi2_FD_15233 | JGI IMG/M metagenome (IMG submission 15233)
CATTCCGCTTTTGTTGCGAAACACGCACTGATGACTGTTGTACTGTTACCGGAGCGCGTTCTTCCTTCGTGCAATCACTTGTCTTTGTCTTGCGTGAAACATTCTGAAGGTCTTGTGCGTGCGAGTAAGAATCGAAAAGCTGTTTTTCTGACATTTGATGTTCCTAACGTGCGTCATCGCTGCGAGCGGAACGAAGATAAATGCGACTTACCTTATTTGAACGGCTAAGCTTCCCGGCCTGGTTACCAATCGTTGAGGGGAGACATCAACCGACTGCAGTTTTTTAACTCCCTTCCCCTAATCAGCGTCTGTCTGTGTGTGATTGCGCAGTGCTTATACTTGTTACATGCGTGTTAGCCAGCTTTAGCAAAGAATCCTAGTAACGCTTTGTTTAGTCGCTGGGCATTGCGCGATAGAGTTTAGCAAAATGGTCGTGGGATTGTTCGTGAAATCGTGCAGCCGCTGTTATTGCCGGCATCGTCGGTCGAAGTGTGCGCGGCTGATATAATACTGGAACGTTGTGAGCGTAAATTTCTCTCCTTTTGCTGATCTCAAGAAAAGCGCCTGATTTGTGTATTAAGTTTCATCGTTGCTTCTTGGGCTTTTCAACTAAAACAAACAGTGGTCCTCAACCTTTCTTGGCACTGCCCCAGGGACCATCTTCAAAAAAATACCCGATGGGCCACTTTGCTATGCTGACGTCTTATAAACAACTGGCTGTAACTGTATTGCACATAGGTCAGTGAACCCAAGGGCATGTTCAATCAAGGTTTTATGGAACTCTATGCGGACCGCTAGTAGGTAATTCCAAGTGGACCACCTTGAGAATCACTGGGTTAAACGCACGAAGCTGTGCGAGCGTTTAATTTTTCTCGTTGCTTCATCAGAAGGAACTCGTGACNCAGAAGTCCCTCCAGATGAAGTCACCGATTCTTCCATGATATGATTTTGAGCAACTGTCGCTGGTCGTTCGGAGCAGCAGCAGCGTGCTGAGCTGGTTGCGGAGCATCAAGGCTCATGTCCCGCGCACGATTTAGCTCTCGGCCACCTTTTTCGNGATTTTTTATTCACTCAGCACACTTCACTCCTGAAACATGCAGCAGATGAGACAGTAATCTTCCTGGTCTGCTGAGCGCGTTACAAACAGGCAGGACCACCAAATTTTAGCCCGGTGTTTGATTTGCCCTTTGACCTGTTTCGAACTGCTTACTGGACAGGTGTTGGACGGTCGACCTGCCGCCCTTTGTACAGCTCTCAAATTCGAGTGACGCGACGGTTCTTCACGTGTAAGTGGGTGCTCTTNAGTAGGAAATTGTNGGACAACGTTTGAAGTATTATCGCAGTCACCTGTGCCATGATCCTATTGCTATANACTTTATTTATTATCCGTTTCACCTTTTTTTCATTTGCCCGAATTGCTTGGACGCATGTTCTTCACTCGCTTTGCCGCAGAGCTTCCGCTGCGGCCACTCTTGACCAAGAAGACTTTTCAACAGACGAGCGAACGATTTACGGAATTGTGCGACGACGGTTGTGCACGTTTGTGAGATGCGAATAAGTGTAGCGGGACCATGTCGATTTTCCGGAAAAATAATTAAATATGCTCTGCTTATCACTCTTTTAAGCTGCATCGTACATTTATGATAACTGTGTGAACGGTAAAGCGTGCAGACAGTGCCACTTAGGCCTGCTTTGTAGCCTTTTTACCTGTGCTGCCAGTAGTATATTTGTTTTAGTTTGATTGCAGAAGCAGGTGGCGACGGTGCTTGATATAAGCAGTACCAAACAAAACGCTCAGTTTGTGGATTTCGTAAGCGATGATACTTTTGTTGCTTTACTTTGACCGCTTTCTTTGCCCTTTGGACGCCGACAATTTTTCAGCAAAGGCTTTTTTTGACATCCGTCCCCCACGTTTAGAGCTTACGACTGAGCTTTCACTTAACTGTGAGAAAAATAAGCAATTTTCCTTCTTTTGGAACTCGAAGTTTCTGCGACAATTTCAGATTTTTGATGCAAAACAACGCAACTCAGCGGAATTTCCCTTGAAGTTTGTTGTGCACTTCACTTACCACAGCGTGACTGGTTATGCACCGACGCTTGAAGCGTAAACGCGTAATTTCGCGACAGCTTGGAATCCTGAATAGCAAAGCTCTATTTTCGTTGATTTTGACGTACTTGTCCGCTGTCCCTGGCTTGTTCGGCTCAGCAGCAGTAATTGCGCGCTCGTGTTGTGCAAAGGCGACGGGCCTTTGTCAACAGGTAGACATGGGGAAGTAGGTGTATATAATTATCCGGCACGTGCAGGCCCTCATTGGCTGTCATCGGGTGATAGGGTTTAAAAACGGATTTCAAACACATTTAACGTCTANTTTACCATTTTCGCCGTTTGCTGTTGGTGTTCTTGATGCTGCTGCTGCTGCAATTGAACTCACGATTGCAATAGTTCGGCTTAAGTTGTGTTTTTGAGCGGTTTATTGCTTTGGTTTCGAATCAACCGTTGTTCTTGTACAAAAGACTTAGTGCTGTGCGTTCTTCCGGTGACATCGAATAAAATTTTTCTACGCGGAACAGTGTTCGTCCGAAATATTTTGTTCAGAGTCGTCCTAAACAGCGACGGACGAAGCCATACGCGCATCATACCTAGATCCTATTTCACTGAATTCGTGCTGCTATAGCATGCTGAGGTAATGCCTTCAGAGAGCCGAGGATGTTGGTTTAGAGAGCAAGTTCTTCTCTTGAAATCTCTCACCTTTGCTGCAAATTCCTTTTAGACCAGTCGATTTTTTTGTCGCACACTTGTTTCGTTAAAACGATGCAACTGTCATACAACAGCACCAAACCCAATTGGTTTTGATGCGTGTTGCAATGTCGACTGACAAATACGATCCGAGTTCATTCTCAGGAACCTTTTCTCATGTCTTCCCAGATATTCGCTGCAAGCAAGACCGATCCTGCATCATATTTTTTTGCTGAGCCGGTAACTCGTGTGTTCAGCTTGAAAAATCGTTTTACGAAGAACACCTGCAAAGAAAAATTAGGTTCCAGTGAAAAATGTAATCCTGTCGTGATCGGTGAACATTGGTATCGTTTTTCTGGTGATAACACGTAAAGGTAAAGATTTTCAGAACGGTGCTACTGTATATTCTATCAAATAAATGCGTTGGTCTGCAAGTGTTTCACTGTCTCACGGTGGATATATTCGCTAAACTGATGCGCTACATGTACAGTTGGTTTCAAATAGACTCGACTATTTCGGTTATTTCTAGTGTTGGCAGTGCGTGACTTCTTGAGATAAAACGTGATTTCAGACATGTGAAGGCAATAGTTGTGTGCATACTAGGACCAGCAAAACCAATTAACTTGCAAACGTTTTGGATGCATTACTTTCGACAGTTCGAAATGTGCTGAACTTCTGCCTGTGGCTTCAAACTTGACTGATTTTGTAAGTGGTGTCCGAAGTAGCCTGTTGCAGTTACACGAAAAACTGGTGCGCAGGCTNTTAGTTCGGTGTAGGCTGCAAACTGAACAAACCACCCGAAACGTTAAGAACAGAATTCAAATTTCATCTTTAAGGTCTCGNNTGAGTCATCGTATTTGTACCTGTCCGTAACTAACGAGCAGGATCAGCAAAATCGTTAGGCACGAAACATTCCTGATCATCTGATGGTTGCTTTGCATAAGCGTCCAGTCTCGTTCATCCATTGCCTTTTCTCGTCGCACGCCGTGTCTCACTTCGATCAAGTCCCGGGTGACTTCGTAGAGGGTGTTCTGAGCGTTCAAATGACTTGTGTTGCTGGCATGCTGGCATTTGTAAACAGTTGGGCAAAAAGTAGATCGATATGGCGCTGTTCACGATTGGGCGCCGTAAGCACTGGTGAAGCATGTCAGCAAGTAGCCTACATGCACGGCATACAAGACCTGTTAGAATTTGTTCCAAGGACAAAAATCGCAATTTTGTCTTCTGGAGAATTTTGCATCATTTTAGTTGTGGTACGATTAGATTACGTACTGTACATCAGCTTAGGCTTATTTTTGTGCAGGAGGTGTATTTTAACAAGCTAAACACGGCAGTGCTTGAAAAAAGGAAACAAGAAGATGAGGTTTTGCAAGGCCAAGGCATACCATCTTTCTGTGATTGAAAACAGGGACGCTTCAGAACAACGAGCCTTATCAAATAAACTTGATTCATATCTTGGAGTATGTAGCTGCTTTGGATTCCTATAGTTAAGACACCAAGAAAAACTAAAATAATGCATTTTACTAAGAAACAAAACAATGTTCAAGCATTTGTAAATTTACACATTCACCGAACCATACTTTTCTGCAGAGAATACTCTCCTCAAGAAATCTGTTCGATTTTACTTTCTCGTAAAAATCACAGCAAAAAAGTCAGTATTAATTTTACAGGTGATAAGGGCTTTCACATTCTGCTTCTGTTATCAGACCACATGTTACTCATGATGGCTGACTGAATGCTTAACCGGGACTTTTTGGTTGACTGACCGGGACGCCAGGACAAAGCCGGGACTTTAAACCGGGACTATCCCGCCTAAAACGGGACGTATGGTATGCCTAAGTTTTGCATTTATGGTTGTTTTCTGTAATAACAACCAAACCTGATTCCTAAAGCATTAAAATTTGTCTGGTTGTTGGTAAAAATGTTACTATAGTCAAATATTTTTCACTTTACGTTAACATCTCTAATCGAAATCTCATTATTTGGTAATTCAAAGCGTTTTTAGCTCACACACGTAAAAGAAATACATGGTGTCGTTGTGCTCTTCATGCTTCTCGCGATGATATTGCTCTTCACGTTGAATAACCACCAATCCAACTTGAACAAATTTATCGTTGCGTCGATCAATGAAGTTATCCAGGCAGTATTCGTAAACTCCTGACGGATGGATAGAGTCAAATCATTACATTTTTTGCTAAAGGATCAATATTTACCAAATTCCTGCCTTTGCAGTGAGGTACTTTATCGTACTGTAGGTTGGAATGCCAGTTGCCACGTGTTAGCGGCTTGGTCGAAGACTCGAAGTCGTAAACATGGGCCGCGGCAGAACATTTTCGGTGGGGGGAAAATACTGAATTTTATTGTCGAGATTCAACTGAACAAAAAGTGCAGTTTGTAAATATGATAAATGAACTTATTGTGTAAGTTTGTCCACATTCTTTAGGCATAAACGTGCATGTACAGTATTTTTTAAAAATGTTCTTACACAAAACAATACGGAAATATTGCACAGCATTGAAAATAACCAATCTGATTCTTTGTCTTCAAAGTCAAACGTTTTCCTTTTTTTACATCTCATCTAGGACAAGGAACAAGCAAAATCACAGCACAAACTCTATCACCACCGAAACACTCACAATTCACAAAGATGTGAGACCAACTTTCCATTGCATTTCCACACCAAAATCCTACCAAGTAGAACTGACTGTCTATGTCACTTTTAACTGCGCAATGGTATTTAAAAAAATGCAAAAATTAAGTTATGAAGCTTGCAGGAGTAAGGTAGCCAATGGCACTACAACTGAATAATTTGGAATTTCATTATAAACACTAAAAGATTGCGCTTACTTATGGAAGGCATCAGAAAAGAATATATGAAAGAAGAAATCAGGGCAATCACAGATTATGCCGAGATAATTCTACTTAAAACGAAAGTTTGATACCTCTACTTGCAAACTGAGGGGATGCATATTCAAAAGACTTTGAAAACGGATGTGTACTTTAATCAATCGCATTAAAAGTGAGGTTTGCAATTATAAATAAAATCAGGTTGTGTATATTATTATGGCTATCTGTACTGAAATAGCAAATCAGCATCTTGGTATACCTCAACTGACCATTGTTTAAGCCGCGTATTATTCCAAAGAAAGAGCAACACTAGTTCTGTTTTTCATATTTGCTTGGGTAGCGCTGGAATGAATAACTTACATATATTGCAAGGTTATGGATCTACGCTCAAAACGTTACAAAAATAAAATTATGTGCAACACTTTCATGGCTATTCAAACGAACAAGAAACTGCTATTACAAAGATTGCTGCTACAAAGTTTTCGATTTGTTATTTGCATTCTGTCGCCTGCTTGTTTTGACCAGCGTGTCAATCTTCTAATTAAGACTGAAGATATAAAGAACGACCCACGACGACAGGGACGTCTATGACTGTGGTCGCGGCATGCATGGAATGATTTTAAAATGATGATCGGGGTGCCCGACGAGACAACCTGCTTAACAGTTTTTTTCGGTGTCCCAGCGCCTTGCTTTAATTTGTATAAAATTGTTTAATATTTGCGCCAATAAACTCTATCTATCTATTGATGGATAACCAATGTCGGGAGCCGTATTGTAGTGACAGCAGTGATGAAAAGACAGATGGGAAGTTGAAGCTGATAAAAACATGAGAGCTGATACAAAATGTATTAAAAAAACAAAATAATGCTCGTTTTACAAATATTGGCTGTGTGCATTTCATCTTTTAGACTTCTTTAAACTTTCTTCTTCTACACGTATGCAACTTTGGAACCGCATGCAGTACTGGCAATCTCCCAGCATGCGTACTGTACGTCCTGTAATTTCTCACAAAGTTTTGGTTGGCGTATAATAACAAAACCTCTCATTGCAATAGTAAAAATAAAATTTCTTATGTAGCGCCGTATCTACAACAATCTTCTCGGCGCTTCCCAACACATCCACGAAACAATAGGTAAAAATGCTCATAAAGCTAAAACATCATAAAGTCAACAGCAACATAAAAGTATTTTAAGTATTTTCACATATCTTACAAGAATCAAACAAACAAGTCCATTAGCAGTTGTACTGTTTTGCGACAAAAAGGTTTTCTTTGCGAGTGTGCAAGCGAGATAAAGGCATTATTACAGAAAATACAAAACATGAAAGTTTGAAAACTTCGGTGAGAAATGCCATTTTCCTCCAGCTGCATCGACAATGTTCTGAAGGTCAAATGCCAATAAAGCTCTAACAAGGCCTAATGCGGTGGTGAGACTTCTTATGTTTTCATACAACTTTTTTGTTTGAAGCACCGAAATTTTGACTGCTTACGCACGTAGCATTTATCTGTATTGACTTACAGCGAAAATGCTGCACTCTACCTTTTTGATAAATACCAGGTCCGAACTGTTGAAATGAGCTATAATCAGTCCCGTCGCCACGTGGGAGGGCTTTTGAGGGTCAAGTCCCCCCAAACAAAGCTCCAAGCCCCCCTAAATTGAGACATGAAACACTATAAATGAGTTGAGTTTTTGTCAATTTTTGGAATGTCAAGCCCCCCCACCGCACAAACGCAAAGCCCCCTATTGAAAACTTTCTGGCCACGGTTCTGGCTATGATGTTACGAAGTTCACCCTGATATACTCGCAATGGGATGAAATGCATGAATGGAGTGATTGAAGCGTTGCTTACCCACCAGTGTCAGGGCAAGTCAGTTCCAGGTGTGATTCTATTTCGGGTTTCGTGGTCCACAGCAGCATTGAGCTATTCGGATGACGTATGTAGGCCAGGAGCGTACCACTGGATTTCATGGTTGGTGGAGAAACACTCTGTTTTACAAATTATTCCAACAAAACCGGTTAATTAATGATATGTTAAGGCGAAAGCATCTGATGAGAAACATTCTGTTTTACAAATTATTCCAACAAAACCTATTAATTAACGATATGTTAAGGCGAAAGCATCTGATGATCTGTTGATGCCAAGGATTCGATGCAACGCTAGAGAGACTAATTTTGTAGACATTCTTAGCTAAGAAGTTAAATCATGTTCAGTCGCGATTCCAGGTGGCAATCGCCTCTCTTCAAGTACAAACGTTGCTTGAGCCACTTAAAATGGAGTCTTTTTCATTTTCGTGGATTCTCATTCTTAATAATATACGCTATACTGCAAACCGAAATTACTTTATAGTCTGATGCTACTTTCAACACTGAAAAACTTTTAAGATATCGTAAAAGCTCAAATAACACACTCGTAAATGTTCCCTTTGGCAATTTGATGACATGAGCAAGATCTTATGTGATCAAAGTGGCAATTACATAAATTTTGCAGATCATTAAGAGATCATAAATATAGGGTTAATTGTTCTGAAAAAAAATATTTAACCAAAAAATGTAAAATAAAAATTGAAAAAAATATTGTATTTTGGCAAAAGAAAACTACACGCTAGCAACATGACTTACACAATGTATTTTTGTGTCGATAGCGTTTTGAGAAAAATGTTTTTTAGATAGACTTCGTGAAATAGAAAAATGTCTTCAAAATAACAGCGTTAACTTTAGAAACCTTGTCTAACGTAAGTCTGATCCAAACATCCAAACAAGGTTTTAACTTGGGGCGCAAGTAAGGTTTCATGCGTGCCTGCATTCATCAAATACTAATGTGGGCAAAACATCAGCAAACACTCATTGTTGTGGACAGCGTCATTTAATGCATGCCCAGCATTTTTTAGACAGTCTTAAAAAATATCTAAAAATTTTTTAGACAGACTTAAAAATGCTGTGTCTACGTAACACTTACCAAGCGAAAAATGAAAATGAAAAATTAGAAACAAAAAAAAAGAAACGTGTTGAAATAGCAAATAACTGCCAAAAATAAATCAGTTTCGATATTTGTGCTAAGTGAAGCTGAGAGTTTTGCGTTTCATTTCAACGGCAATCTTTTATCAAATAAAGGTGATAGAAGACGAACCTTTGCATCGTTTTTGTCGTCAACTGCCATAAGTTTTTATGCACACGACAAGTAATTTCTTCTTTCGGATAAATATCTTCAAAAATTACAAAACGAAGGATGTAAGTTATAGCCAAACGCAAAAATTTACCTGGAATGTGGCAATCAATTCAGAGTTTTTCTTGCACATTTCATAAAAACAGTCTATATTTCCACGAAGAACCATTACTTTGCTGCGAAAAGCCTGCACCATATTTTCCATCATCAGACTTTTGAAGAATTGTTGTGCCATTGGTTGCTTATATTTTTCAAAGGTTCCTGTTTTAAAGAACAAACATTTTTAAAAATGTTGCATTCAATATTTCAGTGTCACTTATGTTCATAGGTGTAGGAGCAGGCAAATTTTTGGGGGTGGGAGGGATTTTCGCCCGAATTTCCCCAAACTTGCCCTAAAAGTTTTTGTGTGACATTTGCTTACAAATTTTTCCCCACAAAGATCATGAAAACCTTTTTTGCTGTTACGTCCAAAATAAGGTCTTTATATGTTTTTCTGCAAACGTTGGGTGCTATTTTTTGAAGTTATACAATGTTTGAGCGCCATTTTTGCCCGGATTTTCAGGGATTTTGCCCAGATTTTTAACAAATCACAACTTTTGGGGGTGCGCTTGCACCCCCTGCAGCTCTGCCTCCTACACCACTGTTTATGTTTGTCAGAAGCTGATCGTGGTGCTATCTAACAGTTATGAAGAAATGGTAGCAATCCTTCGAGAGTAAAAATGCGATTGAAAGTTGATTTACAACATTCGTGTTTGTACAAAACCCTGAGACATTGAAGCTATTGCTGAGTATAAGTGATAATCGACAATACTGCAAAAATGTGTAAAAGTAGGGATGTTTATTGAACCGTTTTCTGTAGCTTTGCTCTTACCTGGCTCCATTCCTTCAGGTTTACTTATTTGTTGATCAGTGCAACAAAGACACCCCAACAAAGTCAGTGTGACAAAATATTTCCTCATTTCACGTTCTGTTCCACCAAATTGACCCAAGGTAAAGAATCAGGATGTTTGGCTTGTTTATAAAAGTACCTGTAAACAGATATGAAACTTCAAAAGCTTGTTGCTGAGCTGGTTTATTTAACATGTTGCTCACAAATTGTAATTGTTCAAATTGCAAATGCACTGTAAACTCAACTGCGCGGCTCGTTACCACAAAATGCACAAAATACTTTTGAGACCATCTGTAAAGATCGTATAGGTGATTTCCTGATTAGTACGTGTAATCATGTATTTTAGGCACATCAAGAATTCTATGTAAATAGGATAACCTACATAAAAAGTGAAAGGCATTTCAAAGATATGTAAATAAGAGTGTTTTAAGCGAAACCTGAGTACAGCTAATGACTTCTATCCAGAGGTGAAAGTAAGCCGGAACGCCGTTCCGGCAAAAGAATTATTGCCGGTATGGCGTCCGGTTAGAATTTCTAGTAGGTTGGTATTGTGACGCTGACGCAAAAATGGCTGTACCCGAACTTTACTAGAAACAGCTTTTACATCTTATTTCCTGAGCAAGGTATCATATGAGTTCAAGGCAAATCATTTCTAGCCGTCTCAACGTTCGTTTC
>JGI24022J15233_10010971_pt1 | contig 10309 bp, 5 predicted proteins | sample Ectturendosymbi2_FD_15233 | JGI IMG/M metagenome (IMG submission 15233)
TCTAGTTTCCAATGAAAACTTCAGCAAAACACTTTGGCCTAGTGGTTGGGCCCTAGGCCAGGCAACATGAGCCAAAATGACCCTAAAACGACTTCACTTATGATGTCACTCACAATAAACCCGCACCCCCCAGGAAAAAAAATTTTTTTGAGTGCAATCTACTAGACTGGCCGAACCGTTTGAGCCGTTGAACAGCTCTCTAGCGCAATCGGCGGAGGAGCTAGGGCGTTGGTAAGGCAACCGAAAACTGCTGTTTTTTTGCTAAAATCACCAAAACCATCCAGACGCCAAAGAGTTAATAACACTGGTCAACAGCAAAATTTAAACGGTGATTGCAACAAGTGCCCTAAAAGTATTTTTGCTGCTGATTTCCAAAATATCATTTTTTTCAGCACATTTTATTTGAGGTATCTGCATGTTTTTTTTCCAGCTACTTAGCTTACCACAGGCCTGTGAACAACAGAAGGTTGCATTGTTTTCCATTCTAACGTAACACAGAAAAATAATTGACAGAGCAGACATACTATTTGTGAAGGTAAAGCAAGTTTACCAGCCTTAACAAAGTAATTTAAATGCAAGAATTTGTTTTATTGCGTGACATATTGATATCTCTGTACACACAGGCAATATAAAACATTAAATCCCCATTGCACACTCCGTTCATTTGAATGAATCGTATGATAACAATTAGATTGTTTTGGCTGCTTGTTAGTTGGCTACACTGACAACCAGTGTAGCCTGTGTGGAGCTCACAAGGTCATAAGCATATTGATGGGAATGCACATAGGAGTTACCAAATACTGCTGTTTGTAAGCATATGGGACAACCACTCTAATTGCTACTGCAAATCATGATAAGCCCTCATGTCACCTCTGTATATAAAATTGAACTTGATGAAAAATTGTGAAACCAATGGCCAAATGCAATTCCATTAACTTTACTTTAACTATTTGTGTGACAAGTTTCCTGATCTCAGGAAAGCTAAATTAAAAGAAAGAATTTTTTAGGCCTATAGATTTGTCGAGGTTTTGACAGAGCGGAACTTCGGGTTAAGAATGTCCAGTTAAGAATGCACTAGAGTTACAAGCTCGGAAGGCATTCAGGTAGATATGCTCAATCTCTATAGCAAATATTAAGACTCTTTGTTTTCAACACTTTGAGAGCCAGCCTACAAATATATCGTACCTAGATTCTAAAACCATCAGTTTTTGCTTGCCTTACCAACGCCCTAGCTCCGCCGATTGCGCTAGAGAGCTGTTCAAGGGCTCAAACAGATCGGCCAGTCTTCTAGTCTGCACTTGAAACAAATTTTTTGGTTGGGGGTTGCATATTTTTTGTGAGTGACGTCATAAGTTAAGTAGTTTTGGGGTCATTTTGGCTCATGCTACCCGCTAGGCCAAAGTATTTCGCTGAAGTTTTCATTGGAAACTAGGCTCGAGTCCGAGTCTTTTTAGCGTTTGATCGACTTTCTAGTGTTTCTGGTCCCAAAGGTTATGATCTAAAATAAACAAATTAATTATTTAATTAGCTAATTAATCAAATGTNTTGTATTACTTTAGATCATAACTTTTGAACCCGAAACCCCAGCAGGTCATCCAAAGTATCAAAAAGGNTCTGAAAAGAATCAATGATGGCATCACCTGCTGGATGTTGTCTCATGGTCATCCAGCCACACTTTTTAAAAGAAAGTCTTGATCAAAACTCTTAATAGAAGTTTTATGAGTTCCCTTATCATGGCCGGGAATCCTCTGTCCATTTGTTCAATTTGTTTTTTTGATCATTCGTAATAAATTAACTAACTTTATATAGACTGAATTAACAGGTCATTTTTCACTTGGAAGCAAAAGCTAATATATTAGCATACAACTGTTTATATACCCAAAAAAGCCTTTAGCTGTAACTCCAAAATGTGATGTGCCATAAGAAAATGAATGCCAAATTTGGAATCACCACCCAAATGTTATCTAAAAAAGTTATGGCATATCCTCATTTAAAACAAAACGTGTTTTTTGTTGACCATTGTAAGTGAAGGCACAAATGTGTGAAGCAACCAAGCTAGCGTTCTACAACATAAATCCTAAACGACGACTCGGGCTAAACCTGAGTTGCTACTAGCATACACTTTGAACAGCTTCAACTAGTGGGGGATACAGCCATGGCTTCTTAGAAATTAAGAAGCTTTTTGCGATGTGGCCGTGCACCTGTTTTTTTTGGTTGAGACATTTCGGCCATTTTTTTCTGAGACATTTTGGTCACCGAGACATTTCAGTCATTTGCCCCATAGCAGTATTGAAACTCGCACTGTAACAATATTCATTAGTCTATATTTTTAACCGAAATTACTAATGTTTTACAATCATTTGAAAAATATTTTGGTCTATGACCAAAAAACCCTAGCCGTGCACTTATATAATGATCATGTTCTACTCCCGCTTGCTCTTCTATGATGCATGATGCGACAATGTCGATTTATGATGATTAAACTGCGCTTGTGCCACATGTTTAATCTGAGACTAAGTTTTTGAAATGTGGCCTGGCAGCTACAGGCTGCCACATGATGTCGACACCGACTTCTCTGAAGCTTGCAAATTAGCTGAAAATGCGGAAAAGACGATTCTTGAAAAAGTTTAGTTTATACTTAACTTCCATCCAAAACTTTTAAGTGGTATAGATCAACAGTATCGCTGACTGCTTAATTCATCAGTAGCGCTTATTATTAATTAATGTTAGCTGAAGGTGTTGCGAACATACTTTTTAGTACAGGAAACTCATGCTGATTACCATCATCCTATAGCAGTGGTGGGCAAACTTGTTCATCAGAAAAGTCATTGGCAGAAAACCAAAAACACCAGTGAGCCGCAAAATGAATTTGTAGTGTCAAATACAGTTCATTAAGGAATGCAAGTTTCACATGAAATGACCTACATCACATTGCATAGACTCCTTAGCAACTAACACTGCAAATTCGTGTAAACACATTGATGAAAGAAACAAACATTAAATATGAGACGACATCAATTTGAGATATTGCTATTGGTTTTCTTCAATTTTCCGAAATTTTACCCATGGAAAACAATCAAAAAAACATTTACGAACTGTCGTCAATAGTAAATTACAAAATTCGAATAAAAAATGGCTGAATTTTGAATTTCCATTCTGTTTCAATACTTTGGGAACATTTTGGCCAAATTCAATACTTTTTCAAGGTCTTGAAAACCATTTTCACAATTCAATACGTTTTCAAAACTTTCAATACCACATAAGAACCCTGGCAACAGTTGCGATAAAGTTTCAGTAAACACATCTAGGCTTGGTGGTGGTACCAAAAAAAAGATAAGGTAATATGGCAGCGAGAAACTCGCTAGGTAAACACAATAATGTTGGTCCAAGCGTTTTGACCTTTACTTCATCTTTACAGTTAGAAACACCAACCTTGTGCTTACTTTGTGAGCTTCTTGCTGAAGTTTCGTCTTGTTCTTATAGCAAAGCTGTATTATTTTTCATTCACATCACCCAGCCAAGCTGCTTCTATTGAAAATGTATCACAACTGTTATGTAGCAGTCCCATTGATTCAATAAGATCGTTGTTCATCGCTTTAATTTGAATTAAAATAACCCAGCCTTGTCAAGTGTACCCATTCAAAACTAGCATCTTATAGTTTGTTACCAATCCCCTTTGATAATTCCAAGTTGCACCACTGGTTGCAGATGTGTTATATTAAAACACATGGCAACAAGAACTTGCAGCAAGATCACTGCAGTTTAATTTGCAACGCACTGATGAAAATCATCAGAGTTATCGAAATGTCTACAATATGCCGTTGCTATCATTTTCATTGCCCATGATTTTCATTACAATTCATCGTTCACTTAAAATTATTCCTGAATGAGAACTGTCCACTGGATTGGAATTCAAATCCAATGTTCTATGCAAATCCATTGCTTCAAAGAAACATTAATTCTGACATAAATTATATTTTAAAAAACAACTAATTGCGGAGGGTAGTTCAGGCTCTCACGAATGAGCCCGAGTAAAGCGTGAGTCAATCAAGTCAAGAGAATGTCTGTTACGAACGATACTTTTTGATTTTGATTCAGGTCACCTGCAACATGAATCCGAAGNGCCAAACATGAACTGAAAATATGAATAGTGACAAGGCCCAACGTAAAGAGCACAAGTTAACAACCTTAATCAGTAAAGTGGGTAGCAGCACAAATATACAAAGCAAGCAAGTTCATGTTCTACAATATAAATCATAATAGAAGACTTGGGCTAAGTAACCACTGATTCAGTTACTTTTCACGATAACTAAGAACTTTGTCGAAGAAAATACTTGGACAGATGAAACACGAAAAGCTTTACCATCAAATCAACTCGCACCTATATGACATGGAAGTCAAAGCCAGGTTTCATGTGATTTATCCTGTCCAGTGTCCACTACTTTTGAAACTTTGTGCATTTGCAATCGTACATCGCTAGAGGTGAAGTGCCAAGGTCCACTTTTAAAGTGAAAGTTAAGGCCCAGGCATGACGACCCTATCACATTTGCTGATGTTTGGTCCATTCCAGAATACGATTAGTTTATCGCTCATATCTTTACAATCTTTCTTGTTTGTAGAAGCTTTAGACCCACCGTGGGCTTCACAAATTTTTTCTATAACATTACCCATACCCTCAACAACAGACTCTNGTGGATGCAAGTATGTGAGCTGTATGTTCCAGAACATGCTCTGCTCCCAAATAAAGATCAGATCTTGTGAATATACTGTGATACACGTCTGTCAGATTTACAATTACTAAGAGAATCACAGCGTCTATAGATGTTGACACATACATTTCTGACCCCTTCACTATGGTCTGCCACTCGACATAATACTGCAAGTCTAATGAGTTCATTTATATTCTAATGGTTCTCAGTCCACACCAGGAATAATGTCAGTGCTGTTAATTTATCAAAACCAGCATATCTTCTACCCAAATGACAAATAATAGGCTACTCGGCATAACTGCATGCAACAACCTAATGACACTGCTTACCACTGTTGTGATTAGTAAAGGGAGTACACTTTGAGCAGAATGGCTCGACTTTGGGTAACCTAACATGGTGGGAGTGCACTTTGAATCAAACGGCTCAACTTGCGAAAACTGAGTAGGCCTAATATAAATGTGAAATGTTGCACTGAAAGTTGACTTGTGCCGATCACAAATTTTCTATTAAGTACTTAAAATTTACAAAATTAATGGTGTTGCAGAAAAAATTCCCCATGAGCATGTCAGATTTCCCAAGAATGACATTCCCAAATTCCCCACTTTTTCCTGGCCTGTTGATAAATAATCCGCTTGTTGTGTTCCACTTACTGTAGACCATTTTAGGTACTACAAAATTTGCATTCTTCACTGTATTTGTATTGACACTATAAACTGATTTTGCGGCTTGCTAGTGTTTTGGTTTTCTGCAAGTGACTCTTCCATTTACAAAGTTTGACCACCAATAGAATAGGTTCTCCTTTAGTATAGCTGCTTTACAGTTAAAGGAATTTCAATTTGACAAGTAAGCAAATTAAAGCCACTACCATAAAAAGCAGACATGCAAACAATAATGGCCATGTGTATCTAAAAGTATTTCATCATCTGTACATAACTCAACTCTTCACCTATCGATTGCCCAACATCATCTGCGCTACTTTTTTTTATACTACTGGTGTTTTGGTTTTTGCATATTTTTTAATTTTTATTGTTCTTTGTTTGTTTTTTGATACTATTTCATCATTTTGTTTCATATCCAATTGCTTTGATTGATGTTCCATTTCTTGTCTGTGTTTACGTGCACTTGTTTTCATGAATGCAATTTTGTTGTAAAATGTGAGGGAGCAGCTTGGTGTGAAACCAATATATTACAAAACCTAAAGAGGAAAATATTGGGAAACATGGCATATTATATCCCCACTGTCTGAAAAAGTGGGGAGACATGTCCCCCGTATCCCCTACCTAATTGCGCCCATGCTTGTTTTTATTGGTACAATGTAAAGAACAGATATCTGCCAGTGCAGATACTGTTAACAGATGTGTGATGATGATGATGTAACTGGAGTAGAAAAAAACTTCATTGCATAAAAAAAAAATCTTTTATTATAGCAATTTAACCTAATGTGTCAACAACTGTTCAAGGTAGTGTCCACTTTACCGGCGATATTCTGGCGACAACAGATCAGTTGGAGCTGTGACGCAATATGAAGAAAAAGGTTACTTTGTCAAGAAAACGCTGTCCTGCTCGTGGTGTAACTGTAACAGTTAGGTGTTACGGCTGCTATGCCAATGGTTTTCGAATCGACTCTCACCTTCCCACTTTCATTTTGTTTTTTTTGCTTTTTTTCAGGCTCCACTTACATCTTACGTTTAGGTCTTAGTGCTGTTAGGTTAGGGTTAGGTCACAATTTTAGTTAGGTTACGGTTAGGTTAGCTCAGTGTTACCTTAGCATTAGGTAGGGTTAGGTTAGGGTTAGGGTTAGGTTGTTTGTAGGTTTATCTTTTAGTTACATTTACTTCCTTTCTACCAAGCCTTTTGCTGCTGCCATCTGGCGGCAAAATAGACACTCAGTGTCTATACTGCCACTGTTGAAACCTATTTGGTTCTTATTTAAGTTATTGCCAAGAGTGGAATAGCTTTGATGCGAGGGTGATGGTGGCTAAACTTAAGCCTAGGCTCATAAGATTCATTATTTATTTTACTATCGTTGTTGTGGTGTCATTGCTCACCATAAATTATCGATTTTCATGACTCTGATGACATCATTTTATATCTGCAACTGAAATCTGTTCTACTGACAGGCATCCATCTTTCACAGTCACAGGGCGCTGTTTGTTGTTTGCTATATTAAATACCAGTATTCAGAAATGTACAAACTTAAAATGTAGCAACAGCAAAATACTTTCAAAAAAGTAAAATGTACTATGTACACTGCCATCTTCCATTGAAGTGTCAGCAACATTGCACTGAACAAAACCAATAGAAACTGCTATTGTCCTGCAAATGTATGACTTCAATTTCCTATTTAAGCCTTTCTGTTTTTGTATAGATAGTGTCTATAACAGCATATCTGGTTTTTATTTTGGAAGGACTAAAAAAGTGTATCCATAAACGAACATCAAAATGTATATCTGGTTTTGTGCCACATAAAAGACTGAGTTCCAGCACGGTCGTTGGAATTAGTCAAGTGCAAGTGACTATCCATCATGCCTTGTGAAAAGTTGTCAGTTCAGATCTCACCTTGGTTGTATTGGCTTTAACAATACAGAAGGCACTTCTATTTTAACCCTTTAAGGCAGATGAATCATTTAAAAAAAATAAAAGTCTGCCAGTAGACCTAATATAATCACACTACCTTTAGTTTAAGCCAGTGGTTCTTAATTTGGGAAAAATTCACCCCTGGGAAAAATTTTATATTCCAAGGGGATAAACTTGCTGAATCACAAATTCAAATTGCAGCCTATGTTAATTTTTATAAATCATTCTAAACTGTAAGAGTTTGTTAATTTCGTTTTTTTCATTAAATGAACGCTATTGAGTGTACTGTAGTGTATTGGGGGCAAATCAGGTAATCTTGTTTGATGAAAGGGTAAGACATGTAAAAAAGGTTGAGAACCACTGGTTTAAGCTAATGCACTATTCAAGCATTCGAATCCTAGATCTGTAACAGTAACGACCGTTTGCAGGGTTGCCAGATTTTTTAAATCCAAAGTAGCCAAATGCTGTTCTGAAGGGAGCCAAAATAACAGATGAATAGCCAAACACGCTGTTTGCATTTCGATGATGACGTCACCATGTTCACTCAACTGTAGTATGACCTTTTTGCAATGTTGACAAAATGGTTGGCGGCAAAGTATGAAACGATATATGGTGACCATGGCCCAAGTGACTCCTTGGCTACCCCCATAATCACAAAATTTTGTATTACTGTTAGCAATTAAACAACGAACACAACACATAATTCATTTTATGCAAAATTTATAGGCCACACAGCGTGTGCAGGTGATAATGTCCATTTGTCTTATTCATTCCCTGGCTTTCTGTTGGGGGGGGGGTTACAACAGTGATGTAAGCAAAAAATTTTTTCAACTACATCATTTTTCATAACTTCTTCATAATGAAAAAAACTTTCACACTAGATTAGCTAGTACAAGTAATACATGAGAAAAACATGACAAATCTCAATTTTTACAACCTAAACACAAGAAACCATACAACATTGGCTCCCAAACTTTTTCTGATGGCACACCATTTGTGGGGGTCCCGTGCTGTCACCAACCAAATCTCATTCGATCATAAGTTTGGCAAACCAGACTTAACGCAATGCGGCATGAACTAAATGGCTATTATTCAAGCTCAAACAATCCTAATGTGATTTCAAACCAAATTAAGTCTATTGAAAATTGGAACGTAATTACTTTAAATATTTCTCCAACTTGCTTAAATTGGAAAAATATGGAAGCATTGTTGATAGTAATTTGGAGATATATGCAAAGCACCTTAAAAATTTAAGTGAAGACTTTGAAGGTACTCCTAGAGGACCTATAGAGGATGTGTGTGCCGGATTGGACTGTTACGCTATTTGATGGTGTGCAAAAAAGGACATTAACTCGCAGTTGCAAGGTGAACTCACTGATATGCATTTGGATCTCGAAGCTTTAATCACTGTTCAAATGCAAAAAAACTGTGTGACAGTGCCATGTAAATACCGCTGTTAAATACCCTAAATTTTGTGCAGCTGTTGAGCCGTTTTCACTTGCATTCCCAATTTCCTATACCCTTCGCATTGATGGGGTCTCAAATTTTAATGAAAAGTTTGCCATTTTCCTTTTGTGCTCTTATTATTAATAATATTATGTTTTTTGCCCATTGCCTTTCAATTACAGTTAGATAGATGTAATATCAGTAGTTGGTGTTAATCAAATGCCCCCGTATTTGTGAGGTAGTGGGATCTGAGAAGTTCAACTTGTTTGGGGCTCGGTAAGATGTCTGGTATTTTACCAAGGGCTCGACAAACGAAGTGATTTGCAGATCCCGGCTTTACATCTATTCCCTCAATATCTGCACTGTACATACGCCCTTCATTGGCTTCACTGTTTTGGGTTTTGTATAAAATTAAGTTGAATTTTGAACCAAAGTCTCACGGGCGGATGGAAGTTCATAACCTTGACGGTTAAAGACCCTCGTCAGAAGAGCAAAGATTTGTAATGTATGTCAATATGTGGCTCATATGCATTTTCTGGGTCAAACTTTACCGACAGAAAAAAGCCAAATTTTGTCTGTATTTTTCGATTTAAGAAAAGCCCAGTACATTGAAAAACATCCAGAATTTCAATATCTGTAAAAAAATCCCACTTACGAAAACAGCCAATTTTCAAATTCTTCAAAAAAGCAAAATTCTTACCCCTGCTCTTGGAGTACACTATTCTGGATGTAGTATTGTACAAATTGCTACGAGTTAGCGAACAACTGTGATTACAGAAAGTGTCTGTAATCTTGTGGTCCTACCCTAACGCCATTACAAAACCCTCTGTGTCTATGAATATCAATCTGTGTTGTGGAGACAGTGTGTGCTTGTGATCTACGGACTTCGTGTCTGGTTCAAACATTGAAATTTAAAACAATGCAGTGTACAGCAAGAACAGATTTAATGGGCACTGCATGAGACAAGTTGCGCGTTTCACTTGCACATCTTCTCTATCTCTTTTGTTTTCAGGTATATTTGCGTGCTCAGTAAGCGTTACACAACTGTATGGGGCCGTCCATAAATGATGTCACACTATTTTGGGCAAAAATCTAACCCCTCCCGCTTGTCACATTATGTCACAAGTATTTAATCCCCCTTCAAATATAACGTAACAATTTGCAATCCTCTCCCTTACATTTACAATTACAAATTTCCATCTATTTTGTGTCAGCCTAGACAAAAGTTTTTATCTGTTTTGTAGATTTGATTTGTGCACGTTGTGGCAAGACCAATATTCTATTCATAAAACGTCGAAAATACTGCACACATTGCTAAGCAAAAATTATGCAGCAAAATGTTTCTACTTTGTTGACGACCGAAACGAATGAATAACGTTTTGCGAATGCTGGCAATGACTGATTGCGGTTATAGTCCTATGCATGGATTTACCGTAGTGGTCACTTTGCAATATTGAAGCAAAAACAAATCATAAGAACTTTTTGCAGTGTAGCCTATCTGCAAGAACGATTTCACAATACCGCACAGAAAACAAGTAGGCTATGGCGTGCAAATGCAACACAGGACGGTAAATAAC
>JGI24022J15233_10010976_pt1 | contig 10308 bp, 7 predicted proteins | sample Ectturendosymbi2_FD_15233 | JGI IMG/M metagenome (IMG submission 15233)
TTGCTAAATCCTGAGGCAAAAGAAGGGCGTTCTGCCTTGGGGATGCGGTGGATAGGGTGGTCGACTGATCTTAGGGATTGAATATAAGTACCAATGGAAGTGGGGTCAATTAGGGGGGTCCTCATAGTTGTGGGTTTTTGGGGATGTGGTGGGTTGAGGATGGGGTCACAGGCATTGTAGTACCAACCAGGAAGTGCTTTAGCATGTTTTCTTGAAATTTTCACGCAAGAGAGGTGAAAGGGTCGATTACACTGTGAAAAATGGATTGTCATCTTCCTCCTTGAGCCTGTTTGGCTATGACAATAGTGACATTGGGTTGGGTCTTGACAGCTACTAGACTGTTGCCCATCTGTTGACAAGCATTGGCTACAGTAAAAAGGTACAGATTCAAACACAATGACATCATCAATGGCAGACATCCCGGCACAACAGTATGGGAGCCATTGCTCACAGGAACTGCATTCAATTACTCCTGTTTCTTTGGGTTTATCACATGAGCTACATTTGCTATATTGTCCAGGCATTGCAAAGTATGAAGCATATCATTCATAATTTCACAAAATAAGTAGGGTCCACTACTAGTGTTGTTGCATCCAAAATGGTGACACCGGTGTTTAAACAAGTAGCTTTTTTATACTACACACTATTAGAAAACCTTATTCAACTAGATAGCCAATTGTAAACTTTAAACTAGTGGTNCTTAACCTTTTCTCTTCCACTCCTCCCTTAAGTAATTAGCCTTTGCTTAAAGCCCCCTCTGACTTTAACTATGTGAATTGTATGGAACACTTTCTTGTCCAACAACTTTTCATGTTGTGGAGCATGTAATGGCTCACACTCCTTGGAAATTTATTGATGACCTCATCAGGGAACTTGCTTTCTGGGTTAAGGACCACTATTTCCAACCATTGTACAATTACTCAAGAAAGTGGTATGCCAATTAGGTTTATAAAAGTGTCTACCAGCATTCTTGCTTTAATATTAGCTGTATTATAGAATGAATGTATTGCAAAGGTTTTTTTTCTGAATAAAGTGTCATAGATCTTGGTAGTATACATGTCTAGACCAAAGTATAGCTTTTATGATTACTGACCATTTTGTTTGTTCTCGGTAAAATATTTGAAAAATGCATAGATGTACAAAGTTTTTTAGATTTAAAGTTCTGAGTCATAAACAATAAGGTTGCATAGAACATTTATCATCTTCTCTTATAGTTGGTGATAGTTCTAATGATTTTATTAAAGGTTCAGAAGAAGTAAAATACTTGGTTCGTATTTTTAAACTTGGCCAAGGATTTTCACACTGTGAATCATTCGTTGTTGCTGAATGAAATAAAACGTTATGGTGTGCATGGTCTACCATTAAGTCTCCTAACAATTTATCTTGTCAACTGTCAACAATATATAAGACTCATGGTGTGTCATCAAATCTCTTTCCTATCTCTTATGGCAGGTATGGGAAATTAATTTGTTTTGGGCGACCATTTTAAGAAGACCGTGTTTTGTGAAGGGCCGTAAATTTAAATTTGATCATGAAATTAATATATACAACAAAAACAACAATGGTATGCAGAAAAGGTAAATGTGCTTGTCCAAATAAACTTTATACAGAGCGAGCAATTCAATGAGACAAATATGACCTCACAAGCTTTTCAATAAATTTTAGATTTGAAGATTTTTGCTGAACGCTTCCAGGGGCCACTGAAAATGCCAGGGTGGCCTGTGAGCCGCTACTTGTCCATCCCTGTCTTATGGCATTCCCCAAGGTGGAGGTTCAACATAAGGTCTGCTTTTATTTCTAATCTACGTATATAAGTTGCTTTTAGTAATTGGCTATTGACTTTTTGTGGTTGATACAAATTTAATGTCTGGTTCCAATCTGCCAAATTAATTGCCCACCCATGCTTTAATTGATAGTTATGAAATTGAGCAAGCACAAAGCAAAATGTTTGGAAACAGTTAGGCTCTGGTTAAATAGTAAAACAACACCATTATGCAAAATAACAAAAAAATATGTTTGCACACTCGTTACAATGCACTAACAACGATTATATATATATGAAAGCTATCATTGATAAGCATTCACCAAGTTGCATGTAATGAAAATGTCACTTTATATAGGGTACCTTCATCTATCATGCGCAGCTACAATATTGGAATAACAACACTCCACAAGAACTATTGAGACGTTGCATTGCTAGGGTTAAATCAAAACCTAAATTCTAAACCTTAACCACGAATCTAAGACTCCATGTAATCTAACACCTTTAAATTTTTAACATTTTCGCATCTGGCCTGTTTCAAGCATTTTGTCCCAAAACAGCTGGATCGCACGTGGCTTTGCGCGAGTGTAACTGTGGTTCCGAAAGCGGTAGAGAGCTGTTCAAATGCTCAAAGGACTTGGCAAGTCTTGTAGTTTGCAATGTAAAAAAATTTTTGGTTGTGGGTTGCGGATTTTTTGTGAGTGACATCATAAGTGGAAGGCTTTTAGGCCACCTTGGCCCACTTAACCTGGCCCTGGGCCCAAACCGTTAGACGATTGTATTTCGCTGAAGTTTTTATTGAAAACGAGGCGACAATCCGAGTCTTTTGATACTTTGCACTACCTTCTAGGGTTTCAGGTTCAAAAGTTATGATTTAAAGTAAAAAAATAATTGATTAATCCACTAATTAGATAATTGATTAATTTGTTTGTTTTAGATGATAACTTTTAAACCAGAAATGTTAGAAAGTTGATCAAAGACTCAGAATCGAGCCTAATTTAAAGTATTTGAAGTCTGCTATGCAATAATGATCCTATTTCAGTGGTTTGGGTTTGCAGATCCAATAATCAACACAAGTATAGTGATTTTTGGATAAAACATTATAGCTCTAGAACAGGGGTCTCAAACTCAACTTGCTCCGAGTGCCAAATGAGAACTAATAAAGTAACCCGAGCGCCGCATTATGATACTGATGCAACACCCATTTGAAACAGTTTTTACATCTTATTTCCTGCGAATGGTTTTGTGAGTTGTAGGCAAATCATTTCTGGCCGTCACTACATTTGTTTAAAAGGAACTTGTTCATTCGCTGGTCGAGCACTTGTAAATGGCAGTGAATGAAGTAAATAATACAAATGTTAATCAGTTGAAAATTTTGAAAAGCATCGTGGGCCACACAAAACGCTCTCGTAGGCCACATGCGTCCCACAGGCTGCATATTTGAGACCCTTGCTCTAGTACAAATAAGCAGCATTGGTTTATGAGTTTGAATAATATCATGGTTACATCAATTTTACTTGGGTAGAGCTGTCAGTAAACATATATAGTTCTATTAAAAATGGAGCAAACCATCACCTCATGTATTAACTGTTTTTGTGCAACTGTACCAACACTGCATAGGCATGTTTTTGCAAGTGAGCTAATTTCAAAATGCCTGTGTGTCATGTGTGTGACGGTGAAGACTTTGATCTTCTTGATGGCCTCTATTTCTGCTGCATGTGCAGTACACAATCACAGCAGATCAAAGAGCAAGATTATGAAGATGTCATGGAAATCACATCTGGAAAAATTCTTGATAAAAACAAAGGCAATATGAAGGGATCTACTAGAGTCTATCACAAGGCAGATCGTGGCAAACCATGGTACACTGTTGAAGGATTTCAGGTACAGTGTTGAAATAACAGAGCTCTTTGTTCAGTTTAGTTTTTGTTGGAATTGAAATTTATGCCCAAAGGTACACTTTTTCCAGGTAATATTACAGGCTCAAGTGAATAGCATGTTGAAGCTTGGTTGTGATTCTTCTTTAAGAGATGCAGTCAAGCAAATTTGGTTTAAATTCATTCATGAGAGTGGTATTGTGGTGATCAACCCCAAAGATGCAAAAAGTAGCTCTAAACCATGCACATCACTGAGGTTTCGAGATGAGTATCTCTCTGGCATTCTAGAGAAGGAAGTTGCGGAAAAAGACGCCTTCCCTTCTATAGAAAATGCTGTAAAACTTCGTTTGACGTCTCATGGAAATTTGAGGAGGAAAAGGTTTGTCACATTAAGTTAGCCTATGAAAAATATTTGGTAGTTCAATTGATGGCAAATATTTATGTTATTTAAGTCAAGGCTTGTTAATCTGTTTATGGTTCATATTTATTTTTATTCAACTCATATAGCTTATAATGCAGGGCTGCACAACCTTTTTGCGATTGTCGGCCACATTACGTTTACTTTTATGAATTACGGTCGCCAATGAGTTCAAGATATTTTATATGTTGCATTGCGTCTGTTCTACTTTCACACTGAGCCTACCCTGCTTCCACACGTTTGTTGGGCCTTCTTTCTACTAAGTACTGTATACTCATGCAGCAGACAAAGAGTTTTTAATAATGCACTGCCACCATGACTTTGATATTTAAATTACATAATCATGTGCATGGCCGCATCAATTTTTATCGAAGGCAACGTGCGGCCGTATGGCCACAGGTTGTGCACCCCTGACCTAATGTTTTCAAACCATGTCATTGTTGTTATATTTTACTCAGATCATACCTCCTATTTACCTATATCCTATGGTCATGGGCACTGTAAGGATTTCTTCCAAGGGGGGGAAAAATTTCATTTTACTCACTCGAAACTAAGAAAATAACCTTTTTTTGCTAAAAATTTAACACCTTCTCTACCAGGTTATGCATTTATGCATACTTTCTTCCCATTGCTTGCCTACCAGTGTGCGTATATATGCCTACTTCAAATCCCATGCCCACAGTTGCCTCCTGGAATCCTATTTGCACAGTGGGATGCCAGAGATTGCCTCCAACGAATGTGAACTCACATGCAGCGGAGCGGAATGCAAGAGGTTGTTCAAGGGCAAACTCCAAATCTCATAACCTTCACCATTGGTATTCATAGCCAAAGTGGCCATAAAAGTAACCGTAGCCAAAATGACCAAAATTTTCATCGTTGGTAACCTTGGCCAAGTTTACAACAATTAATTCCTCTACTCTGTCTGGACTCCTCCATCTAGCACTTTTTAAATCTTTAACAAACTGCAAAGACTTCCCATGTTCTCTTAGTGGGAGTCAGATTGCACTTCACACCTCATGTATAAATTCATTAACAAACTGTGAGGTGCAACAATGCTCAGATAAAGATCCTTTTGTTTGAATTCCCGGACATCAAAAGCGAAACTGCAAATGACCTATCAACCAAACAAAACGCTTTTAAGGGATAGAAAGAGGTGATGAGTTGAGCAAATTGACGAATTTGATGATGGTGAATCATATGAACAGAAATGTACACAAAAGATAGAAAATCTGCCGGGACCTATGAAAAAGTAACGAATTAAGCGCAGTGATGAATTAGACAAGTTCTACTGTATTAGTTCGAAGCAAATGAAACAATGATCATTCTGACTTGAAACAAGCTTTTTTATGTCAGTGTATGACAAAAAGGTAAGCAAGCAGTATGGTCTATGAATATCAATTCTGTTTGCTACGGGTGTGAAAGCTGAGTTCTGGTGCCAACCTTGGTTGCAAGTAGGTGATGCTCAGTTAATCTTGGTTGATGTTTGGAATCTAAGGCATTTCCTATCTGATTCGCCCGCTACTGAGTGTTAAAGCTATGGTACTTGTCAAGGTTTTTCAGGGTAAGAAAGATGAAAACGTATATTGCTTTGGGCAAAAACATTTGGTCATTTGATTGGTTGTTGACTTTCCATGCAATGCTATGTTATAGCAGTCCAGAAAATCAACATGCTTATGTCTTAAAAATCAATGCAATAAACCCACATTACCAGTCTCTGATCCCCTTGATGGATCAAAGAAGCAATGCCTTTTATAGTTGTCAGACTAGATTCGCATCCACATCTTGGTTTCTTTCAGTAGATAGAATAAAGTCAATTTGGTCAAAAATGCACGTTTTTTAGTGAATGCTATTTCCATACTTGAAACAATATACTCACGAAACATGTAACATTACATTTAGTGTTGTCTGTGCACATGTAGTTAAATTTAAAAAATAAGACAAGTTAATAGATTGCATAATGATAAAAAATACTTTGGTACACCCTGCACATGGCAATGAAATATAACCTTGTTTCTTTTTTATAATTTTTTTTGTGTACTGATTTTAATTTCTTGAGATCTAACTATTTGGTCTCATTCCATTCAGGAAATTATCTAATTCATCATCTGATGATGACGTATTGGGAAAACATAAACCAAACAAAGGTCAGTTGAAAAGTAGGTGCATTACAGGAAATACTTGTCTTTGTTATTGTAAATCATTTTGTCTGGACATACGTTGTAGTTAATGTGGCTGCATTTTGAGTACATTTACTACCTGGAAAAATTTCTCAATTTTTTGGTTACTGATACTTTTAATTCTTCATAGAATCATTCACACTCCCTATTTGTTTCGTAACTGTCAGCGTATGAAACTTTCATTATCTTAAGATAGAATTATGCTAAAATTTAATGAAGAAAAAGTATTGCATGACAAGTATAAATAACTTCAGTGTTTTTGCAGTATGCGTTTACAAAGTTTGTGATGGACTTGAAGGTTTCTATGGTCCTGTATCTGTGTGACTCGTACTGCAGGTACAACACGTAGTCATATCAAATAAAAAGCAGCACGTTCAAGCAATTCCCATGCGATCAATTGACAATGTACCAACCATCAAAATAAATCTTAATATATTGAAAGATCAAAGTTTAACTCAAAATTTGAAAGTTTTTTCATTTGAAGAACTGCTGCATGTGTCAGGATTGGGCATGTTACTGTACTGCCCTTGTTGCTTGTTGCAATTGCAAGCGGCAGAGATAGGATTTTACCAAAAATTTCATGGTATATCTCTTTGCGACAAAGTATGTTGCTGTGGAAAACATAAAGCTCTAATCGTCAAGCCTATTCTCACTATACCAAGGAGCAGTTGTGATAATTAGCCATGTGACCAAAATGTAGGTAATAAGGCAGGTGTCAGCTACACTCAACCAAAAGTGATCCAACACCAGTCGATAACTATGCAACGTTGGTGTATCGCGAAATTTTCTGAGAATCTTGAAATTGTTTGCGATTAAACATAGGCTGCTGTCCGCGCGACCCTCCGCAAACGATTGCGGTCGGAAAATGAGCGAAATATTTGCGCTTTGGTCCAGTTTCGTGAAATTCTCGTTTTGTAAAATTGTTTGTTTCTGTTAATATTGCTGAAAGCATGATAAAACCGAACCGTTTTGTCAGTGCTATTTTATAACTCTGCCTTCATAAGGACGTAACTTTCGGTTGGCAATGCGTTGAAAGAGACCGTNAAGTTGTCGGTCACCGTAAATATCGATCACGTTGATTTGTTTTACCTGTGTTACAATATGTCTTGGCCAACGTGATATGGGCGCTTGATCTGGAGAAGTTGCAATAACTTCTTTTGCTCGTAAGTAGACAACGGTTTACTGCCTAATAGTCATTCTTTCAGCTCTGCAAATAAACTACTGTAAGACGTTGAATACACCCAGTGAAGTCAGGTGAATGAAGTTGTGATGGATATTTTTCGCGTGTATGTTGCATCTTGTTAACCTCAGATCAAGAAACAAACTCACAGTTCCCATCCGATGAAGAATGGTTTTCTCTAGCGAGTAGTGATGATTCATCAGATTCTGAAGAGGAAGCCAAGAGTTCCAAACAACAGCAAAAGCCAAACAAACATGAAGAAAATGCTGCGTAAGTGCCAATAACTTTTTATAGTTTTTAACTCTTCTGGAGGATGCGACATATTTTTTGTGGGTGCTTTTTGCCACAGGGTTGTTCTGGTCAAAGTGCCTACAGTATTTCACAACATGAACTCCAAGCATGGTGATGTGATTCTATGATAAGTTCGTCACAAGATGTTAAGGTTAAACGATTAATTACAATGTTTCATACTCACGATGTCTGAGACGAAGGCCAAAAATTGGACAACCATTATCTCCATTTGTTAAATAACTACATTCTGCCAAAAGTATATTTTTCTAAGATTTTTGTATAGATTTCTAAAGATTGTTTCGTTTTCAGTTTTAAAGCTGTTCTCAGCCCATAACTCCAGCAGGTAATGAAGTCTTTTCTTAGCGCCTCATCTAGAATTTTTACATCTGAAACAACTCATAGTACAGATTCATGAGTGGTAATATGCTGACTGTTCAATATGTACCGATGTGAGTGAAGCATATCAACGATCTTTTGCAAAATTGAAAAAATGGGAAAACCGCGCCCACATAAGAATGCGAATTTTTCAACTTGCTATCCCCATACAGCGCATGTTCCCGCGCCTACAGTTGCAAGGTACCTTTATCTGCGAGTGGGCTTTAATATACACATCGCAAAAATGTTGTTTGATGATCGTACATTCACTATCATGTTTCCCATTCTTTTTTAATTATAAAATCGGCTGATTCTACTGTCAACCGCGTATACCCAGCAGAGAAACATTGGAAAGACATAATGCGCTTTGAAGAAATGCTATCTTTTAGAAAGCAGAGGCGAAACTTGCCAGGTTTGAGGTGAATCGAAAATTTAATTAAGACAATTTATGTATCACTCTGAACCTTCTGTCAATGAGAAAAAGGTAGAACGGCAAACTGTTCAAACTGCTGATATTTGAACACACCTGCTCATATGTCAAAGCTCTTTTCTTTATGGGGACGAAGGGATTAGCGAAAATTTGAATGTGCGCTGATGTAACTCGTCCAATGTTCTAACATTCTTATTGATAGGGGTGGGTTGCTTGAACCTGCGTGGATTTTTGAATTCTTTTCGATGTTTAATGCGACTCGCGATCTGTGCAGGAAAAGGCGTCGCTCCAAGGCATGCAGAGATTCGAGACGGAGGGGACATCTTAATTTGCAGAATCTGATCGCTATTTTATTTGTTGGGCTTCAGTGGTGTAAGGAACTGATCACTCTCGGGGATCTTATTATGTGGATCAGGCAGGGCTATCTTCCGTTTATAGGTGAGTATCAGCGGCGGTGAAAAACAAGTGTAAACTGAACAACCCTGCACAGCATTATGGATGTGGTGAATGATAGCATTGATTTTACCGAAACAAAATATACCTTAGCAATGATTTTTACGCGTAGAACGTGTAAGAGCGCATCCAAGCCTCAAACAAAATGCGAACACGCTATTCAGAAAAGAGCAGATGCAAATGCTAGACAATACTGCGTAGCGACACAAAACCGGGTAAGAAACAGTTCAGTGATTACGGCAGTTTTCCTGTCCCAGGCAAAACAAGGTTACTAGCAAACGCAGCACTGCGTATAAACGAAAACACCTCACCAATGCGTAAACGCTGCTTGAACGAGACCAATTAAATTACGTCGTTTCCACAGATTCAAGCAAGCGTTTCTTGCAACCAAAGGGCTGAAAACATGAGCAACTAAACGAAATCACAAAGCCTAAATTGTTTATCAATATACTCATGGAATGCACCTCTATTTTCACAAAGGAAAACTAACTTTTATTTTTATAAAATTTTGTTATTTAGAAAATATTTCGCGGTCCGCGCATTGTATGTTCGCGAGTCACACTTCAATTTTTTTTTCTTTAAGTGAAATACTTCAGGAATGCCACATTAGTTCAAGTTACAAATAAATTAAAATGTAATAGAATGGCCTGCGACTTTTGCAGACTGCATTTCTTGTCTTCTTCCTCATATGAAACTAACAAACTACGACATGAATGCGTTCAATCCCGTACACGTTCCAAGCTATGCAGAGGTGAGGTGGCATTTATTTACTTTTTAACAAATTTCTGCCTTCTTCGTGTACATCGACGTTGTTACCGCGTGAACTGAACTACAATCAGAACTCAACGACTTTAATAATTAAAGTTTAAACGCTTTCGAAAGTCGACTAGTTACAGCTCAGCGAAACTGCATTACACTGAAACTGTAGAAAGGGCACAACACTAAGTCGCTGCCAAGCACATAACAGAATGAGGCTTTCTAGGGACGTGGCGAGCCCAACGAGGAAAGCACGCGGACTGACCAACACGCCACAAGCAGCGCCTCCGGGTAAACGTGGCAAAGCATCAACACAAATCACCGCACCGCGTTCTGTGACTTTATATAGGACAAAAGGAATCTTGCAGCGCTCTCTCGCTATCGCTCTGTCTTGTTAAAGCAGGGCTGCGGAGCCGGAACGCCGGAGTTGGACATTTTGCCAGGAGCTGGAGCTCAGATTAAAATTTGAACGGAGCCGGACCTCAGTTCAAATGTAGAAGCCGGACTATTTGAGGGGTAGCTCCGGCTCCGGTCCCTTTCTAGATACTAACGGTTTTGTCAAATGTACTGAATGTTAGACTTTACCGAA
>JGI24022J15233_10010979_pt1 | contig 10306 bp, 5 predicted proteins | sample Ectturendosymbi2_FD_15233 | JGI IMG/M metagenome (IMG submission 15233)
TAAATGTTAATTAAATGTTTAGAAGTGTATTTAATGTGTCAATAAAAACTTTATGAAATACTGATTAACATAAAACAAACCTCATTGCGATATCTCATCATCTCACTTTTTAATAATTTTTTTAAATTGTAAAGAGACTTTATGGACACCCTGTATTTTATATTATTCTTCTGAATAGACTAACGTTCGATCAACTTAGTTTTTCTGGAAGAAGTGGAACGCGTTGACGGTAAGAAGTGACAAAAAGGTACGAGATGGAAATAGGTTCGGAACCCCTGCACTAAACAGAGCACAAGTTATCCTGAGAGTTGCTTGCAGGCCCGTAACTAGCTTGGGACACCATGCTGGGTGAATAGTTTTCTGAGAGGGGCCCAAATTTTTTAAAATATGTCCAAAAGTTCAAACTATGGCCAACACATTTTCCAAGGGGAGCGGAAAAATTTTCAGGTGGGGCTGCCCACCTGCGTCCCCTGGTTACGGGCCTGGTTGCTTGTATTGTTTGTTTTTACTCATTTTTTATGGATGCGTCTATATTTCTGTGACATGAAGCAAGTTTACAGAATTTTTTCAGCTCGATGTAGCAAACGTCAATGAAGATGAAGTTGAAGAAACAGTTGAAAAGCTTAAAGTCGTCACATCCGGTGTGACGTTGACAAAAAACGAAACGAAAGAAGTTGCCAATGTTGTGAAGATTATCGCCGAGATCGCTGAAAAAGATAAAATTAAGGTTGGGTCCGCTAAAGATAATAACATGTGTCGTTGCATTGTTTTACAAAAATAAATATTTCTAAAACTGATATGATATTTCACAGCAAGCTTTCGTTTCACACCTCGCATTTAAAGCTACTAAACCATTGTTTCCCAAGCTTTCATTGCGACAGCGCAAACATTATACGTAAAAGGAACACATACCTTCGGAGACCAACCTCATTAAACCACTTTCAAATTTGAGGTCCTGAGCTTGCTGCTACACACGCTATGTTTTCTTCACGCAGGCGTCAGTCACGCAATCAAATTCGTACAAAAATGCTTAAGAAAACGTACCAAGCCACTAGCTCACAGTATCATCATTTGTCACATAAGATTAGAAGTAAAGTGCTGTTGCATTTACGTCAACTGCAAAAGAAACGCAAACATTTGCTAAGCTTATAAAACAAGACACTAGCTTCTTCAAGCACTACTCGACGTACTAAGAATGCTTGTTCACACAGCTTTTGCTACGGGATGAAGTTTTTCAGCTGTTGCCAGGTTAACGTATAACAACAAAATCGCCAAACGGACAACTGCCAACTGAACAACAGCCTCTGTGGAGCGTAGTTGTAAACAATTTTCATAGTCAGTACACTTTCCTTTGAGCTTGAACGCCAAAGTCATAGCGCCACTCCACCATTCCTCTATTTTTTTGCTTTACCAGGTTTGTAACCTGTAGGCCTCTCAAGCCTACTGCGGCAACCCGGTAGCCTTAAATAAAGACTTAGTCGGAGTTAACAGCAGGAGACAAATATTCAGACAGGTTATTTGTTTGGAAAAGACATATAATTTCGCATTTTTTCCGCGCAAGAATTTAAAGTTATTTTGTATATTCAGATCAATCTGTTTTAACTGGTCAGTGGACAAAAAACTGTATAAGTTTCTTGCAAAAAAAGGGCAATGGTCCGGTTGGCAGCTGAATAGTTCGCGATGCCCTAAATACAGTAGAACCTTTTCAGCGGTATTGAGTTTGGCGTTGAATTGAACTAAACTCCGTAAAGTTATGGAAGTGTCGTAATAAAGCAATTTGAATCCCGATTCACCGCTCGCAATTTTACGACAGAATTTAATAAAAGTTTCGCGACAATAATTTGGCGTGCCTAAACTTCTTTCATAATTTTTGCTGTGTTCAGATTTCTCCGACGTTTTTGGAAAATGTCTTACGCGTCACTGATCACGTGGTCAATGCTTTCAAAGCCATTGATGAAGCGACTGCAAACGCAGACGCAGGTGAAAAAAATCCTGACCCTCTCCCTGCCCTGAGTGCTGACGAAATTAAGAAGAGACGACTGGAGGAGGAAAGGAATCGACAAGAAGAAATCAAGCTGCGACAAGCTATCGTTAAAACCGTCACAATTTTGGCAAAAAATGTTGTTTTGGAAAACATGTCTGAAGCAATTTTAGAAATAGAAACAGACTTTATGAAGTTGCTGGTGAGAAGAGCGACTAAAAGATTAGGATAATAGTGTTTAAAATTAAACCAGGCTCTCAAAAAATAAAATTATGTTTTTGAAACAAAACTCACTCGCGATTAAATTATGAAAACAATGCTCAAAGTATTATGTATTGTCAAAAATTCAGTGCAGTTTGAAGGTTGCACTTAATTACAGTGCGTTAAATATTTTTTAAACAAAAAACTGCAATTAATAAGAAGCAGTACATGCTTGTGGATTTAAATTGAGGAACTGCGTAAACATACGAGCTGTATTTGCACCAACTCACCAAAGATGTTTGCGCTTCTTAAAGTCGCGAAATTGTTGTAAAAAATGCAAAATTAAGCAAACATCAACAATGTAGTTAACTTGTCTTTTCTCACTAGCAAAATAATCTTAGGAACTTTAATTCGTGATCAATGATTTATTGTTTTGAGCCTTTCAATAAAATCGAATGTGCTTTCATCAAATAAACAACGTTTAGCGTCACAGTCGGTTAACATAAAGTGCTACTTATTTTGTTGTATCAAGTTTATTTTTGGGTTGGATTTCGTCGATTGTGGATAATTTGTGCAAAAAGCAGTTGTATTCGTGTTTCTCTTGTTCTTTGTCTTCCAACATAATTTTTCAAAGTTGCGACTTTTGTGTTACTAAGTTGCCATTACAATGCACGCACATACTTTAAAGTTAGATGAACATTTTTATAAGAAACTGAACTGCACGAACCTTCACAACTGCTACAAACTACAACGTAATTTAAAAAACAAAATACGTTTTCAAAACAAACTTTAATTTTTGTGATGTGTAGGTAGCTGATCAAACACCTGAGGATGAACCAGAGGATGTATGGTATGCTCCAAAAGTTCGACCTGAATATGGAGATGCCAGTGTTTACGCTGTCAATATATCGATACCTACTGCTGCTCTTCAACAAGCGTGGTCACAATCAAACAAATCCAAGTTAAGAACGACCTTTCTGTACTACAATGGAGGAGAGTTATTTCTGTCAAAACAGAAAGTTGATGGGGTACAAAAACAAAAAAGTTTTTGTTTTGATATTTCAGTCAAAATATCAAAAATAGCACCACATTTGCAGAGAAACAAAACAAACAAAAAACTTTTACATTTAATTTATTTTCGTCAACGCTATTTATGAAAGAATGTCAACATTCCTTGTCAAACAAAAACTGAATTACATTTTGAAGAACCAATGGAACAGTATGGAATAATAGCCATAATTTTGTTCGTTTCAAATGGAGCAGTACGGAGCAAGAGCCGTACTAATAAAAAAGAACGAATGAGATGAAACATCACAGTATTTTGTGTTTACATTTCAGCAACACGTCCCCACATTGGGTGACATCTGCTAAATCTGATCGTAACGTTTTTTACCATAAATAGATTCCACGTCATTTACGCATCTTCAGTCCCGCAAATTGCAAGCAACAGCTTACGGCTGAAATGATGAAAAATTAAACGAAGGCTCAGAGAACGAGCGTAAACTGCAGTTTCAAACATACGCTTTCATCACCGAAACGAAACAGCAAACTAACCACACGTATGGGGCGAATAGCTTCAAGCAACCGCTGCCATGTGTTATGCAAATATTTTTCGGCGAATGATACCTGCTCAGTGAGGAACTGCTGACCAAGGCTGTTGGGCGTTAAACTCTTAGTGCTTGCGAGGGATTAATAAGCTTTTTTAAAGAAGATAACAGTATATGCTACAAATATTTCTGCAAACATTGAGTTATGTAAAAACAAACGACTTTCATTTACAAAGAGAACATATTTGACATATACTGGAATTGTACGTGTTTTAGTAAACTTTTTACAAAAAATTGTCTTGTTCAATTTCAATTATTCAATGGTTGCAGGCAATTTGTAGCAAAACAAAACTTTCTTCAAAATGGGTTTAGATTCACTTACAAAAAACTTAATCGCAAAGCACAAATTTCACCTGAAATAAAACGATTTGCATTAACAAAATGTTAATTCCAATTGGGTTAACTCTGTTGATTATGTTTTATTTTGCATCTTTTGCTGATCAGGTTATTGCAGCTGAGCTTGGAGATAACACAAGAATATCAAACCTCCCCTTTCCTGTCGAAATCTCGCACAACAATGAGAAAACAGTTTTTGGAAGACAGCAATCTTCAGAACTTGTGGTATGGGCATGAAAAATTAGAACAGTGGCTCGACAAGTTTTTGTTGGAAATTTAAAATTTTAACTTTGTGTTCTGAGTCCGTCGTTTAGGCAAGATTGTACTATGAATTAAACCGTTAAAGGTAACTTTTGTAATATTTTGCATCACTATCAAATGTAATTGACGTGTAGTGTTAATTTCGTTAAAATAATGTTAGAAGATTAACCTGCGATTTTTTCCAGCCATCTTCTTCATTGGAATTCGAGCCATACCTGAGAGTCTTGCACATTCATTCGAGAATAAATGACGAAGCAAACAATGATTTAACATGCAGCTGCCAGGCGACTTTATGTTCAAAGCAACGTTTGTTGCCAAGCGATTTTGGGATGATTCGGCAAGATTTTCTACATTATAAATAAACAAACCTAGAGTGTATTTCAAAACATTGGAATCGAAGGGAAATATATTTTGTTTATTAACACATTAATTGTCACCATCTTTGGCGTGTTTTTGACGCAACAAAAAAACAACATAAAACAATGAGTGCATTGAAAGTTATAGAAATCAGTCCGCATTCGCAACTTTTATAGCTAGCAGATGTTTTTCCTTGAAAAAAATTGTTTTTCTCATGAAAATCCTTTCCTTCAAAAATATTTTATATTGCAGCAGTTTTTTCAAAAACGTGCAAAAAATATGTTCAAAACTATTATTAAATTTTTCCCTAAAGCGTGTAATGAAAGTTATTAGCACCAATAATAATATTTGTTCAAAGTTACAAATTTCATCATGATGTTATCAACGACAAAGTTATATTAGTATCTAAGCATAGTGCGATTGCTTACAACATTTAATAGCAAAAATCTTTACCTTCCCTAAATCATGAACGGGCACAAAATGATGCAGCAAGCAATCGTTCTTGCAAACCTAACACCGGAACGTCGTAAGGGTCTCAACAAGCACGAACCAGCAGAACGTGAGCGACATAAAGCAAAGTAAAATCATGCAACTTTTCACAGAACTTATCCATCATTTTATATTGCTACTTTACAACACTAAAAACGTCTATCAAATAGAAACCAGCGTGGTGTCAGCTCATTGCAAAGTGACTCAAGGTGTTGACGATGCGTGAGCGTCCTGGCCAACGTTGCTGCAAGGTATTTGGGCTTGGAGCGGAATGGCAGGGTTTCTTTATTGTGGTTGACTTTTAGCTCGCATTTAGCTTCCTTGTTGTTGAGGTTGAAGACTGCCGTCACCGTTTTTGTTGTGTTGAGCTTTAGCTTCCAGGTACGGAGGTATTCACGTGCGGTTGCTATGTCTTTGCTCATCACCCGTTCCACTGTTTGTCAGTCTCCATCACCAAGCAAGACTGATATTTCGTCAGCGTATGCGTACTTTCTGAAAATTGTGGTTGGCAAGTCTGACGTGCAAATGTTGAGGAGAAAGGGATGCAAATACGGATTCCTGTGGGACGCCGTGCTTGAGGCACGGTAACCCTCTTCATTTGCCGTTTTCTGTGGAAAGGGTGAAGCTGCGATTACCAAACACCCAGATGATCATGCGGGCCATGTGTCTGTCAGGTAGCAACAGCAGTAGCTTGCACGCGAGGCTGCGATGCGTACAGTGTCTTAGGATGCTGTGAGATCAACAAACACAGCTCCGATTTTCTTAGCCGANAAGCTCTCCTTGATGTCCTATGTTAGCAGCGTGACCTGATCTACGGTCGACCTCCCGCGTCGAAAGCCCGCCTGCTCCTGCGGGAACAATGGGTCGATGATTGGTTTAACACGAGCGTAGGTGAGTCTCCCGTGGATTACGAAGGACACAGGGCGACGTAGAGATATATGAAATGACGATACTTGCTGACAGTAAAAACACATTTTTAAAATGTCCATTCTGACTCTATTTAAATCGCTAGAAGTAGTCGTGTGACACCCTTTAGACATTCACGTCGCTATCCTTCAACCAAGTTTGAAAATCTTCACCACATCCTTGGATCGTGTGGTAGCCACTGCGTATGTGAGCGATCGGGCAGGCCAGAACAAGGTGGTCAGCTGTTTCCTTCGGTGCATCGCAGTATGTACACCTTGGGTTCTGGCTTACTTCCCATCGGTGGAGTGTTTGGGAAGTCTTGGCCTTCTTTGCTCTTAGTCGGTTGGCTGTTACCCCTTGGCGCCTGGTTGCAGTTTCGAACCCTGGAAGAGGTTCTGCAGGATCTTCAATGACGTCTCCACCGGTTGGTGGGTTGTTTTTCCAGGATTCCAGCCACCCGGAGATAATGTCGAATTGTTTTACAGAGTTGTAGTAAGGTCCCCGTGATTTTTTAAATCACTGATTGTTGTATTATTGTTTCTTATACAATTGCTTCTCAACTTGATACATGTTCCTGATAAGTTAGTTTGAATCTGATATTTTTTCAACTAAACGTCAATACTCCCGTTTCAGACCAACTTTACCTTACACAAATGCGTCTTTTGGGATGAAAAACAATTGGACTGGTCTACAGATGGTTGTTTCCTGCTGGAAACCCACCAGCCTCCTCTGTGTGCATGCAACCATCTGACCAATTTTGCGTTAATTGTGGTGAGCGTTCTCAAACATTGAATAAATTTTCAGTTATTGGAAAGTTAGAATAGCTGCTATAAGTATAGTAAAGTAATGGTGTTATATTCTTACTTTCATACATTTCTTTTCTTTGCCCACTGATTAACAAACAGTTTAATTACCTGTGCTTTGAGTCTCTAAAATACACAAAAGATGAACTTAGCACTCTAAAGCGTTAACATAGAGAGATACCTAGAACGACGTTACTGTTAGCGATTCATTATTTTCACCTTAAAAGCATGATCGAGCATGGAAAGGCAAGAAAGTGAAATAGATTGTACACCACATTATCGGTAGTTCTTCTAAGCTCAATGTCGCTCTTGATTTAATTGGTTCTTCCATTGTGTGTTAACTAAGTTATCTCTTCTCTGTTCCGCTTATAGACCGGACTTTTTCACTATGATTGCATTTGAGACAACCACCATTCATATAGATTAAAACTTCTTTGTTCAATTGTGGTCATGTCCGAAAAACGCTTTGACCTTTTCCGTATTTTAATTCCTTGATAGTTTAATTTCTCATTGGAGTCCAGCCTAAATGTTTGTTTAAGCGATTATGGATTGTAAGTGCAAACGGAACCCGAAATTAGGCTTACCACAGAAACGCGTCATACTTACGTATTTGAACCGACGTTCTTAGAAAGTATTCATGTTGACGGTTCTTTTTCTTGCTTGTTTGCCGGAGCGTTTTGATCAGCATCACTAGCGTCAGCCATGAGTTTGCTCTAAACACCTTACTTTTGCTTTCTTCCTTTTGTTTCAAGAACTTTGTAACTACTGCTGATTTGCTAATCATTATTTTTACGTGACAATCTTTGTATAGTCAATGCGTTTGTGAAAATGATGACTAGAGTTAGAATGAATACTTTGTACATTTTTAGCCTAGGAAAACTTGGTCAATCAATATTTCAGGTGAGTTCACTTTCAAATTTGTCTCTTATTTCGTCATTGACAGACTCACATTCCTGTTCCCTCCGATTATCATCTTTCCATCATCTCGACGATTGGTTGTTCATTTTCAATCGCATGTTTGATTATCACAATTTCACTGCACTTATTCAAAGCGTGAGTTCTTTCGGCTTATGTTTGAATTTTACAAATGTCGATGTCGTTGCAAACAGCGAATGAACGTGAAACGAAGTGCAGTACATATCTGAGTAGAAGGTATCTCCATAAATTTGGAAACGTTCCTGGTAGCGAGCACATTGCACACACCGAAATCATTCTCAGTACATTAAATAAAAAACTCTCGTTTGCTATAAAACCGTGTTTTGTTTTTTCATAAAAACGTTATATTTTCATGGAACGAATGCGACCACAGAACGTTTATAACTAATTTCTTTACAAAAAATGTTTGTCGTTGTTTCAAGCTCGTGACATTCCAGTTTTTGAATCGAAAAGCAACGTTTTCCCTTTTTTGAACAACGAATGTTACTGATTAGACAAAAACATTTGGTGATCCATGGATGGGGACAATCGTGAAAATATAATTTTGCATTCATTTTCAAAGGGTGTATTGGCAATGTTTATTGTGGACGAATTATCGTTTTTTACCATCAGATTCCACACAGGATCATTTTTACCAATGAATGTCTTTTGCTATACATAACTTTGCAAACTGTTTCTTATGTAATAACAATTTAGTTTTTTTTGACAGAGACACCAGAAAGCGTGATCAAACCAAATACCAAATCCAAATGTGCTGCAACTTGTTGGCAGTCTATATTGTATTTTTGTTTGGTATCGAAGAAGTGGACGACTACGGCTGGTGCACATTCTTGGCTGCATTGCTTCACTACACATTGCTTACTACCTGGCTCTGGATGGGAGTGTACGCGAATAAGCTTTACTTGGTATTCTCAAAGGTAGGTTTGCTTCTGCGTCAAGCAATGATCCGTTGTTTTTTCACTTTGATTAAATCGTTGGTGAACTGCGATAAAGCGCAAAAGCTATTTCAAAGTATGTCATCGAAAAATGTTTGCATAGATGAAACAGTCATTTATGACCAAACATATTTGTTTATCGTTGGAAGTGCTTTTTAAAATGTTTCAGTCCTCCAAATATTTCAAACGGTCTCCCAGGATAAAGTAAAGCCTCGTTGTTTGAACACAAACAAAATATATGAAAACCTTAATTACCGACCATCTCGGCATTTAAATAGAATAGTTGCGATAATATCTTCATGGTTGTCAAGGTAAGATCTAAAATCCTGATGACGTGGGACTTCACAGATATTTAAGTCTATCTTCAATGAGGTTCAATAATATGGATCTTGTTTTTATGGCGTCCAATCACTCGCAATGCATATTTTCTAATTATCGCAACACGATAGTGGATTTGCTTTTTCTGTATTATATCAAATAGAAAAAAATACAATGAAAATAATTTTCAATTGAAATTGAATGAAATAAGCATAAAAACGTTTTAATGTGGCAGTCAAGAAAAACTTACTTGGACCCAGTTACAATTTCAATATTTCAAAAAGTATTATCGACTCCTGAATCACAACCAATTTTTTTATGCAAAATTGTACCACAGTACAAACTTTTTCGAAATCAAACTGCTCATTTCACTTGCTATTTAGGGTAATTCAGAAAGTTTAACCGAACGTTGTTTTCAGGTTTTCGACGTTTCGAACAAAAGATACTTCCGCAAAGCAACGCTCTTTGCTTACCTTGTTCCATTGATAGTTGTTGGAACAAATGTCGTCTTCACCGTTGGTTACTTAGACAAACAACAAAAGACACCATTTGTGGAGGAAGGTAAAGAGTATGCCTACAGATCTTAAAGCAACGTGAATGCAAAAAATGTATTTCTGATGTGCTTGACAAACTGACACATTACGAGTTGTAGTTAAAGGCCACAAAGATGGCGGCAAGTAAATCAGTCGCAGTTTATTGACAGGAAAACTAGTTTCGCGTTTTCTAACGCATCATCCGTCCTGTATATGCAAGACAAATCTTACATGCGAAATGTTGGCATTTGGAAACAAGTAAAGAAAAACACACGAACTGTGGTTAGTTACAACGACATTACTAAAAATATTTCGAAGCTAAAAGGCTGACCTTTCCATAGCCTCATAAACCAGTCACTGCTAAGAAAATCTGCGTTTGGCAGCGGTCTAACAAAGACACTTTTCTTCTAACGCACGTGCGCGAAGACGTAACGCTAGAGCGAAGCACAAGCGATTAAACAGAGCGTAACAGTTCACGAAAAATCGAGAAAGGCCTAGCTTTTAAACGTACATTGGAAGCGTGCAGTCAAGTTAATTTTTTGTTACTCCTTGTTCCAAACACAACTTCTTTGATGGTTTGACAGTTCGTCAATTCTCCCTTTTCCTGTTTCACAGTTCTTTCAGTAAATGTCAACATTTGCGG
>JGI24022J15233_10010990_pt1 | contig 10304 bp, 6 predicted proteins | sample Ectturendosymbi2_FD_15233 | JGI IMG/M metagenome (IMG submission 15233)
AAAAAGTCAGCTCTATTGTGCATCCTCATCATGTCATCAGAGTTACAGAATTGCTTGAACAGTCCTTGATCCAATCCCTCTTATTGACTCATCATTGTTATTGCCAGAGCTGGGCAGTAGCGAGCTACTGCAGCGAGTTAATTTTCCAGTAGCGTTAGCATAGTGCCGCTCTTTTTTGAAAAAAATAACGGATGCAGTAGCGAATTATCACCATTTTACCGCTACCGCTATTCGCTACTTTGGCGTGAGTGGTGGCCAAAGGAAAAAGTTCGCAAGAGCTCTTCCATCAGCACACGTTGATAGTAACTACTCTTCTCGCTGTTTTGCTCTGATTTTGGATGATTTGTTTGCGGTAAGCTAGCAGCATTAGGAAAGATTTAGCTCAGGTTGCTTTTGACCTGATCGATCGGTTCCACGTTAGTTCGGTAAAAACTCAGCAACAGCGAAAAACGTAATGCAGTTGGGGCTTCGAAGCATTGGCTACTGCTACTGGTGAAGCTGCATATGACTGAATTGAATGCATGGAAAAATATGGCACTGAGTCCAACATTTCGCTGCATGTGCAACTACGGTTTTTGTTTTGAAGTAGGTTTGTCAGTATGGCAGTTTTTGTAGCTTGCTTCGACTTCAGGATAATTGGCTCCATGCATAACTTGAAGCAAACATGATTCTGTTATGAAGACAGTGCTGTAGCCAGGGGGAAGAGGAGACATCTGTCCCCGGGCGCAGCATTTTGAGGGCGTAAATTGAGGTTGAAATGTCACGCAACAATTACTAAATGTCAAATGTCAGCGGATGATAGTAATTACGATTCACGAAATGTCGAATGCCAGTCGCTGACACCCAGTTGCAAAATCTCATCAAGCTCACCAAGGATCGCAAAGGGAGCAATTACAAACATTAGTGACGTTTTAAAGCGTCGCTTGTGTCTTCAGCAACCAGCGCCTGCATGTGGTTTGACTGACGGTTACGTCATAATGCTCTCAGATAGCCAGGCTTGCGAACTTTCCCACTTCGTTCTCATTCTATAGTTGCATCACAATGGACAGGAATCCAGCATTTACAGTGCATACAACTGTGCATGCTTTTAGAGCAGCGATAAACCTTATTAGAATGTTGTTACGACAACATATCTGATGTTTAGGAAATTATTTGATCTTGATGGTTTGACAAACTTCATGTTGAAATTGATTTGATGTGGTTCTGAAGGTAATTATGATGATTTTTGTATGTGGGATATTTAAATAAACTCTGCAAACTTCTAATTGCAAACTTCTAATTGCAAATGGACAACAGCGTTGAGTATTTTATTTAGCCTATAATTGTGTAGGCTACTTTTCGGTTACTGTCAGGGTCTCACGGCGAGCGGGGGCATTGTTCCCCTGTTCTTTCAAAAGGGAAGCAACAGGGGCGGAGCTAACTTTTCATCAAAGTATCATAGGGAATTTCATGATTAACAAGATGTAGCTGAAACAAATTTATTGCAGTTATTCACGCACCCACAATATTCAGAATGGTTTTCTACACTCTGTGTTATTATTTTTGAGGTCAACGTTGTTGCTGAACAGAAACAAACATATTGGTGAAGAATTTTTTGTTTTTTGAAAGTTTGCATTTCCCTCAATACTTTTACTGACCCCTGCCGCTGCTTCGGCTGCTACCTGTGTTATATGTAATTTCACCTATAAACTGAGCATCTTCACAGACATGATTATCGAAATTCAGATCACAAAATTGCTAGCAAAACTTCCTAGAGAGTCACTGGCGTTAGATATTTTCTAGGTTATAATATGTGACATGTTTAAATCTTATCAGCTTTTTGACAAAATAATTGATAAATTTTCAGCAGCAAAAGCAAGAAAACTTTGTCCTTGGATTAGATAATTGCAAGTAAAGCATCAGATTGCAATGATTCTTTTATTTTATGCTGCCACGAACAGGCTGGGGAGCGCTTAAATTGAGTTTGTCCCCAGGCATGGGAAACCCGATGTACACCACTGCTTGAAGTGTCATTTGTTTTTTGCAAAGTGCTTTCATTTCTGTTGTTGCAACATGATGCTGTAGATAAAAATGCTGTTTGGAATCTACGTAGTTGTATTTAATTTCGTTCAAACCAGTCCGAAAAACTTCTTGTAATAATGAAACGTCGCTTTTCTGTTACATCCCACGTTCTTTTGCTTGCAGGCGTCACAGCGTTTCTTTCACATTGAAGTTAATTTGGGGAAACGCTACTTTTGTAACCGTGGTCGCAGGGGTCTTTACTTTGAGCTTCGTGCCTCGGATTGCACTAACTAAACTCAACAACTACATAATTCCCTTGTTTCTAATCTGACGACTTTAATCTTATGAAAAATATCGTCTTTGAGAACCGTGAATGACATTTTTATTACTCCACCTTCATAATAGCATTGTCTGTTTTCATTGCCATCTGCATTTTCATAGATGCTTACAACGTTCACAAGCCCAGCAACAAAAATTTTGCACCCATGAAAAACCAAACTTTTCGCTGAACAAAAAAATGCTTATCAACGTTGAATAAACATTGCCAGTTTGTCTACTAAGCGATATCAATCGTGACCAACATAATCTATGCGATTACAGACATCCGATATTGCTTTTCAAGTAACACAATCAATTGTTGCGCTACATGTTTTGCCCAGATCTAAATGTTTTTGATACAATGTTAGAATTCAACGGTCTTGCTGGGCTACCCTCTTACTTACAACGAAGCTGTTATATACCTGAGCACCTTGGAAAACACTCTTTAAAACCGACCAAGTTGAAAATGCAAATTTTTTTACGGCTTAGCATTAACGCGCGGAGAAAGCAAAGCTTCTACATATTCCATGGGTTGCACTGCTCGTAAACAAACTTTCTAAATGGTTGCAGCTTTTTTTGTACCGAAACATCTCGTCATGTTAATTACAGTGTATCAAGCCAACGCTGGACACCGAGCAGTAAGCTTTTACAATGAATCCAATGCGTAGAACAAATTTGCATTCAAATGTTGAAGTTGTCGTGTTTTAACATTGTGCACCAACTTTCAAGTTTTTGCGCACTTTGCTTTGCAATCTTCGCCGATGAAGTTGTAGCAAATTTTGTTTGCTCCCTTCTTTCTTTACTTGAAACATTTCGAAGCATCTGCGTTACTTTGTGTTGTAAAAGGAATACTGCTAGACATCGGACTTAATTTGAGATATTCCCTAGTACTCCAAATCAGTAATTTTCCTACTCACTAAAAAATCTGTCTCCTTTATGAAACTATTTTCGTTGAAGAATTTTACACTTTCACTAAACGAGGCACCGAAAGTGCATTATTTTTGTTTTCTGCTACTCGTTCAAAGTTCGGCTGTTCAGCAAAAATGAAATAAGGCTACTTTGCCAAACACCAAAACTTTTAGTACTGTAAAACTCGCGTTGTGCGTACATGTTTAATGCTTCACAATTTTTAGTTTTCAACATCAGTGATAGCTGCTGAAAAAGTTCGCATAATCTGTGGACGTTACCAAATCACAATTCCCGGTCGCTTGAGGGTTTAGGTTTCCAAGCATGTCACAGTGCGTCCGCCCAATCTCCTGCCTCCCCGTTTTGAAAACCAAACGTTCTGGCAGAACTACAGGAAAGTGTTCACTTGGAGATGGCGGATAAATCACTTCGCGTTAGACTTGTTATCGTGAGTTTGCTTGAACATAATTTAAATCAAGGTATCTCACATTTTCGTTCTTTTAACTCCACACGCAAAGTTAACATAGACGAAAGTTTTGGTTTATTTACGTTTAAACCTGACATGGCCCTACCAAACGTCAAGTAGTTGAGCTTTTTATCATTGCGATTTCGTTGAATATTTATTTGCCTCCATTTGTTAAGTAAAAATTACAGGATACCATTTATTTGCAGGATACCATTATTTGTGGCCATCGCCTGGGCTAAACAAGAAGAGTTGGTGTTGAAAAATTTTTTTTTATTAACATTCTGACCTGAAACAGCCGCACAACGTGGCTGATTTCTTTTATCATCACGATCTTGCTAAAATTTNATTCACCTCCGTGTGCTAAGCCGCAAATCACATGATGTTGATTTTTGCATGTGATCGTTGTCTGAATGTACCACCAAACTTTGGATGCTACAACTTCGCATAAGAAAAAGAACTGTATTCTGACCGCTTGACTTTGATTTTCCTCAGTTGCTAAATAACTTGTGTGGTTCTTAGAGCTTTTTGCATATTTTCATGCAAAAATTTTTCAGATATTGCGAAAAAGTACATATGGGCATTGGATGTACTGACAGGGAAACTTAATTTGATTATGGAATAAAAGAAATTTATGATAGGATATTTTATTTGAATAAGATTTCAGTACTGTGGATGCGTAGTGGTACGTGAAATCGATGTCCTGTAAAAATAATTAGCTTGACTGATTCCCTTGCTTGTCACCTTTGTGGGGACCCGTAACGTGAATAGGCCTACAGTATGTGCAAGTTTAAATTATCGCAAAAATATGTAAGCAGACCCGTCGGCAGATTCCTCGAAAGCTTTTACAGTAAATCAAGAGCTTTCAATTGTTGATGTTAGAAGGGTTATTTTTTAAAGCTGATGCCGGCTGCTAATGCTCATTGCACACCTTTGAAATGAAAGCATTCAACACTTAGGTTGCACTTTCAATAGAATGAGGAAACGGTGGTTGGTCAATTCGCTCTCGAATATCTAAATAACCATGCTTTGCACGCAGGCTATACAGACTATGTTCTACACAGAACTACCATCGCGAATACGTTGAACCATGCAGAAACAAGGACCTCTGTTTAAAATACAAGTTGTTGGTAATTTGTTCAGGGGTTTCACATGAAGCATAGATCAGCATTTTTTGAAAATCTAAAATAATGTATAAAAATTTCGTGGGAGGCTTTGATTGCCCGCTTTGTTCCCCACCCTGGTTGCTGGCCTAATGGCCTAATTCAATTTACGAAACTTGCACTGATAAAGGCGATTGCTAGCCTACAACAATCGATTCACAACGCTAAATGAACTATATACGGGCATTTCAGCAGTCTGTGTTTCATTTATATGTGCATGTACTGTAAAATAATTTTTTCGATATCATAGCTGTTCAATGACTATTTTTTCAGATCACGTTTTTCTTTAACAACTTCTTCCAAAAAAACATTTCAAGGTTAGGTTTTTCAAAATTGATCCTACGTCTGTAAAACAAGACCAAAAACTTTTTTAAGTGCAGCAAAAGAAGCGATAGCTCGCTACTATTTTTATTCAGGAACGACTGTGGTAGCGCCGCTATGAAATTTAGCAAAGAGCGGTAACGGTAGCGACGCTATTTATAAAGTAGCGGTTGCCCACCTCTGGCTAGCTAGTGTAGGCCTACTGTGATCTGTAGTTTAGACTAGCTGGATAACTCTGGCTCTTTTGTTGTGAACTGCTATCTAAACCAGGCCTTATTCTACGTGAACCTGCAAGTGCATTGACTGGTTGTTGGATGATACCAGGCCAGATAGCTTTTTTCTTTCTGAAACATGATATGCAAAATTGTTGTTTTGTGACATTGACTTGTTAGACTGAATTTTTAGTCAGTCATTTGAAATTTTTTAAGCCAGTGTGTTCTTTCGAATGCTGTTTTGTTTTGGTTTGTAGACTAGCATTGCTATGTAGTTAGGTTTGGTTAAAGTGCAACAATGGGTATGATTAATAAATGAAATTATGAATGTGAGCTCATGGATGGTATAAAAATCTAACCATTGTTACCAAAGATTTGGATATTGAAAAGCTTGGTGTGGCAACAGAACCGTCAACAGAAAGTCTTCTATAGGCCAGGGGGCTTTACATTTGTGCAGTCGGTTTGACATTCTGAAATATGAACAAACATCACTGTTTATAGGGCTTCATATTCAAATTCGGGGGGATTGGAGCTTTGTTTCGGAAGGGCTAAGCCCATCAAAGACTCCCCATGGCTATGGGACTTCGTGGCAAAACTTCAGTTTGCTTTTGAATGCAACTATCTCGGAAAGATACTTCGGTTACACGATATGTCAAACTTGCAAGATATGTCAAACTTTCTGTTTATGAGCATGACAGGGCCCAAAATGTCACAACACATTCAGGTAGCGTCTATTCTACTTCATGATGCAATACTTGTGCTGGGACTATTTTGCCTTCATTTGAACACAATTGGTTGAAGTGGTCATGTGCAAGAGTGTAGTGCTAAAAAGAGAATTGTAGGAACACCGTTCCCACACCAAATAAAGACGAAGGCTACACCAAACAGTTCGAATAACGTGAGCATATGCCTGCAAGGACTTATACACTGGATCTTCCTGTTTCACTGCAGACTTTTGACTAGCGGTGCGAATCTGCATGTTGCTAGCACATCTGTGAGATCGCAGCCATGTTTTAATGTAATCGTTTGCATCTCACATCTTCATGTATCGTTAGTAGTGCAAAAAGTTATGGGAACGCTTTCCCATACCAAAAAAATGTATGGCAACGTCGTTCCCACCCCACTACACCCTGGTCATGTGACATGTACAATATGCAGAGACAATTGGTTGGGATTTAAGAGTTTATGGTTAGGGTTTAGAATCAGGGCTTATAATCAAGGTGTAGGGTCCATTTTTAAGTTGAGGGGTTCATTGTTTAGAGTTAGGATTTAGCCTACAGTTCACTTAATGCAAACAAGAAGCTGCTAACTGTTTGTCAGCCCTGATACCACGATAACCATCATCCATGCATGGGCTGAGCTGTTACAGATGTCATGTTCAACTAAGCAGGACATGTGTTCCAAACTTGTCATGTGACTACTTCAACCAATCCTATTCAGCTGAAGGCAAAATAACTCCAGAAGTTATTTTGCCTCGTGACGCAAAATAGACAAAGCACAAAAATATATGTTGTGCATCATAATACACTTTCGGATAGTTTTCGTACACTGATAGTATGACTTCAAGCAAAAAAGGATTCGGATCGGATACGAATATCATTTTTCAAAAACAGGATAGGATCGGATAGTAAAAAATCACTATCCGATCATCTCTGCTGGCAGGCACTCTTCAAGAAACTTTTCTTGTATATGGTAACCAGTGTTGCCGTTTCTGATGTTTTAACATCAGATCTGATCTTTTGAGAGAAATATCTGATGTCTGATGTTTTGGTGACAAATCTGATGTTGAGTGCGTAGTTGTTGTTTTCCTCATTTCTTCTCTTTCTAGGTTGAAAATAAGTTAGATTCATACATNGTTTTTAAGTTTCTTTCATCAATTTCTCAAGTCTCAACCTCATGTGTGTTTGATTGTCGCTCCAAACTGAAGATGCTTGAAATGCTGAGTTGAGAATAACATTTTATGTTACACACGAACGACTTCTCCATTTAGTGACGACACTTTAAGACAATGGTTCTTAACTTTTTAACCGTTTCTATACCACGCCTCCCTTAAAGTAATCGTCCTTTGTTTCAAGCCCCCTGACATTAAATAGATTTATTGATCAAACTTTCCATGTCGTAGAGCTCATAAAAGCTCGCTCTCCCCTAGAAATTCATTGACACCCCCGGGCAGGCATGCCCCCTGGTTAAGAACCACTGCTTTAGGACAGTGAGGTTCATCACGCTTTTTTAGGTATTGGTAAATGGAAGTATTTAGCTCAGGGGTTCTTAAAGCATTGACTCAATACCCCTAGCGGATATTGAGATTAGACGATGGGCATATTCAATAGGGGTATTCAACAATGTATTAACACCCAATCATTACATTCGTTCCAGCAACCTAGCAACACTGTACCCATATGAAGTAGAAAATTAGTTCTGATGAATGTGATGCAGCCTTTGCATTGACCTTTTTCCTCACTACTCCAGTGATAGAGTATTTCTTTACCAGTTCTGTTTGTTTCTTACATTTTTTTGTTATTAAACTGTTGAAGAGGGATATCCTAATTGACGAAAATTTGACTTAAAAGTCAGAGATGAGCGGACTGTGCAATTTTTTAGTCCGAGTCCAGTCCTGATCCCCAAAATTTTTGAAAATCATCAGTCCGATCCAGTCCTGATCTGCCCATGTAAATCGTGTATTTTATTTTGTCTCATGAGGCCAAAGTACTGCTGGAGCTATTCTGCCTTTAGCCAAATACAATTGGTTGAAGGCAAAATAGTGCCAGCTGTGCTCTTGCTTCATGAGGCAAAATAGACACAGCCTTTTGTCATTTCAAAAATCTTACAAGGCTTTATCTATTTTGCTATCAGAGGAAAAAGCACTGCTGGATTTATTTTGCCATTAGGAGGATCTGATTGGTTGGTTTGGTCAAGCGACAAGGACGATACACTTGGATTAGCATAAGGTCCTTGTAACATCACCTAAAATCCTAAACCCAAAACCTATACGCAAAACTCAAACCCAAAACTTAAAGCAAACTTGAAACCTAAACCCAAAACCTAAACCCAAAACCTAAACCCAAAACCAAACCCAAAACCTGAACCCAAAACCTGAACCCAAAACCTAAACCCAAAACCTGAATCTAAAAGCTGAACCTAAAACTTAAAACTGAAACCCAATTTCTAAACTTAACGTAAACCCCAACCAGTGGTGTTCAATCTTTTTCAAGCAGAAGCTCGTTTTGCAACTCAATTTAACCTATTAACCCCTTTCCGAAATTTTCCAGTCAGGCATATGAAATGCAGCTGTGTTCGTGCAATAGAAAATCTCAATGACTAAAAAATAACATACGACATCACTGTGCTTAACAAATATTAACAAGTTCATGCACATGACAGCATTGGTGAGGGAGGCCCCTGCCGTATACGATACAAAGAACTCCACAGCTCTAGAATTGAATTGAAATTAGAATTACCCCCAAGTTAGCAACCGCAATCACATATTTAATTTCCAAACACAGCACATTCTTAGGTCGCAAAGTTCATATAGGCGTAGCCAGGGGGGCCAAAGGGGCCATTCCCCCCAAAAATTTTTACAAACATATAGTCATATGTGCTTTGAGAGGCGTTTTTCCAAACAAGTTAGTGTTATTCGCCTAAAATCAAACATTTTACCCCCCTACGCCACTGACAAAGTTATTCGTGCGTTGCCGAATACAACAGTACTGTAATGGTCATAATCAAAAGCAGGCTATCATTTTTGCCAGGTAACAGTAGCGCAGTCAGAATGAGAATGAAGAGGCCATGGCATCCCCAAAACAAACTTTGTCAGATTTTTGCTGGTGCTTAGTATCAATTTTCAGCTGTTAGAAAATAAACGGGAGTAACACTAACAGTTAGACGCAAAACGTCAATGACTGACGACGTCATTGACTAGCCCCTCCAGAACAAAATTATTGACTGCGCTGCTGCCAGGTAATCCCACTGTTTTGGGTACAGCAAAAAGTGGTTCCATGCACAAAATACAAAATATAGAAGTAATTATGAATACATTTATCAGAAGCTCGTCTTGCGACCCACAGAAAACAGGAAAATAACCCCCAGGTTGAAAACCACAGCCCCAAACCCTAATCATATTAAAAGCACATAAAAAGCATTATCTCTTCTATAGCTGAGCCAAAGCAAATGGTGAGAGCAGAATCAACGAACACTTGCACAGCAGATATAGACACTAACCACTCAATTATGTTCGCGTTGCTAGTAGAACCTAACGTTATATATGTACAAAGGTGGGGTGGATACAGTTCGAATTGCAAAATTATCACAGCAGAGCTTTTGCCATTCATGGCAAAATGCACTCCCATTTAGCAAATCTGTAAAATCGGATCGCAACTAAAATTTTTGATATGTTCAGAATAATCATATAAATGCAACAAAAATTTTCTCAGTCCGATCCAGTCCTGCTCCGCCAATTTTCAAAAAAATTGCAGTCCGATCCAGTCTTGATCCGGCAAAAATTGGCTTCAGCCTGATCCAGTCCGATCCAGTCCTAATCCGTGCTCATCTGTGCTAGGAATATTGAGGCGTTGAAACATTAAGGACCACTGATTTCACTTATATCAAACTGCAATGTAAAAATCTGATGTTATCTGATGTTAAAGAAGGCGACAATCTGATGTTGACAAGACTGACCGCAGTGGCAACACTGATGGCGACAACTTCTTGCATGAGCGTGCGTGGCGATCAGCAATTTTGGTGCTGAGTGGCTTGTTAGAGGGAACGTATTATGCAACATTTTGATTGCGTGCTATAGGTGTTTTTTTATATGTACCAAATCACAATCACTTTAAAGATAAGGTTTAGGGTTTTAGGTTTAGGGTTTTAGGTTTAGGGTTTTAGGTTTAGGGTTTTAGGTTTAGGGTTTTAGGTTTAGGGTTT
>JGI24022J15233_10010992_pt1 | contig 10302 bp, 11 predicted proteins | sample Ectturendosymbi2_FD_15233 | JGI IMG/M metagenome (IMG submission 15233)
TGAACAGCTCTCTAGCGCAATCGGTGGAGGAGCTAGGGCGTTGGTAAGGCAACCGAAAACTGCTGTTTTTTAGGCCGAAATCGAAGTACGAATATATCGTAGGCCAGCTCTCAAAGTGTTAAGTGATATCAAAAGGTACTCTTCCATGACAACTCCCTTTTTGCCAGGCTAGATATGTCATTGATTGTAACATAATTGCTATGTCCCGTTTATGTTGATTTTGGGCATCAGCAATTGGTGACAGGCAATAGCCTAAAATTTGCTTCTTGCCAAAGTGTTTTTTTGCGGTTCAGCCAAAGTGGTTGAATTGATCATACTGTTCTGTGGAGTGCTGGATGTTTAACTCTTGTAGGCGTGGCGTAAACAACCACTGTAAGGTAGATGCTCATGTTCTACTGCTGAGCCATTGCTGTTTTACTGTGATGTGCTTAAAACTCTTTGTCACATTGCTTTTTAGCAATACCATACACAATTTTTTGTATTGCAGTAAATTTAGTGTGATTGCATGCTTTGCATCTGTAGATATATATATATATTTCTTTAATTGTTGCTGGACAACAACAGTAGCAGTCTTGATTGAAAACAACATAAGATTTTAGTTTGGATGCATTATTTGGATGAGTGCTATTGGCTAAGTGATAAACTTTGGTTCAAGCCTCTTACCTGTGTATCATGCCTACTCAAAAAGTAGATGTAGAACATGCCACACATTTGGTGAGTACAAACTTGTTAGAATATGTAACACAATGCTGCTGATTTAACCTTTTCTGATACATAGCAATGTTTCAGATATGTCTGTTGTTGCATTTCAGCATGTTCGCTGCCAGTGTATAAGTATATTGTGCCTGGAAATCCTGCATTAGCTATTATCTTCACACCACTTAGCAACTCCATAACTCGCTAGTCGATTGTGCTAGAGAGCTATTCAAATCCTCAAACGACAGGGCAGGTGGTCTAGTTTGCAATGAAAAAAAATATTTGGTTTTAGGTTCACGTTTTTATAGGTGACATTGTAAGAAGACTCTGTGTCTTTTGAGGGTTTAAACAGCTCTCTAGCACAATCGCCTGGCAAGTTATGGAGATTTGCTAAGAGGACACTAGAACTGGGATTTCACTGAAAACTACCATCAGCAAAGTTGTTAAAAAGTCATGTTTATTGTTGTTTCTTTATGTTGTTATAAAAAGATAATATTTTTCATGTATCATTAAATGTTGTGCAAAGAGTATGGAATCATTTTGTACTACCGGCAGAGTTTTTATTTGTATCAAATATAAATCAAAATGCTTACAACTGTGTGACGTTTGGTTAATCCCTGCTGATTTTTTAGTAATATATAAATTGATTCATACCAAAACCAAGTTCAATCATTTTCAAATCATTTTTCTTTAGAGCAGCAGTTCTCAAAGTGAGGTCTGTGTGACTACTGACTTGTTATTAAAGTGCATTTCAAGTTCAGCATTAATTGTGCCTTGTGTAACAGCATTGAGCAATGCCGCATTGTATTATCATAAGAATAAGGCGTTGTTGGGTGCTTTGTGCTATATTGGAATGAAGAAAAAATTTGATGTTACACCAGCACCACACCATAAGCTAAATGGAAAAACCGGGCTGCCACTTAGCTTCTGTTTTGGTATAGTATTATTTTGCTTTTCAGCAGGTTGTGCCTTGTTTGTGGTTTTTGAAATGTTTTCTGGTTATTTTGGGTTTTCTGATTAGTATGGAAATCCACATTCAAATTCACTATCGTTTCTCAACTTTTTTGTGAGTGTTGGCTAGTGGGTGCACTATGGTGACCAGTGGGCCCCCTTCAGCTAAGTTTCTCCCAGTTCAAACCTCCAGTTACGCCATTGAGTTGAACTAGTAGAAACCAAACAGGCACAACCCTTTCAAGATTCTCAAGAGACTCATCTACGCTTGTGTTGAACCAATCATCGACCCATTACTTCTGTAGGAACAGGCAGGCTTCCGCCACAGGAGGTTGACTGCAGATACGGTAACCTTACTGATACAAGACATTGAAGGTTGCTATTGAGTTAAGAAGGCTGGAGCTGTGTTTGTCAATCTCACAACAGCCTATGACACTGTATGGCATTGCGGCCTCACCTGCAAGCTTCTGCGATTGCTACCTGACAAGCACATGGTCTGCTTGGAGCTGGTTAGCAATCGCAGCTTCACCCTTACAATCGGTTACAATAGATGGAGCAGCAGGTTACAACGTCTCAAGAATGGTATCCCACAAGGATCCATCCTGGCACAGCTTCTCTTTAACATCTACACCTCTGACTTGAAAACCACTGTCTCCCAAAAGTATGCATATGCTGACAATGTAGCAAACATGAAGGTTGATGGAGACTGGCAAGCAATGGAAGGAGTGCTAAGCAAAGACATGGCAACCACAGGTGAATATCTCCAGACCTGGAAGTTAAAGCTCAGCACTACAAAAACAGTGTTGGCAGTCATCTATCTCAACAACAAGGAAGCTAAGCTTGAGCTGAAAGTCAAAACTACGAAACCCTGACCTTTTGCTCTGAGTCCAAATACCTCGGGGTAATGTTGGACAGGTCAGTCGCACATGGCTCAAGTCACTTCACAAAGAGCTAACATCATATGTCGCACTCTGGAGGTGGTTTGGGCTGTGGCTCTGGGGCAACAAAGTTGTGAACAGCCACTTTAGCCCTGGTCCATTCAACAGCAGAGTACTCGTTCCTGCATGGTGCTGCAGTGGTCACACCCACCTCATTGATCCTGTCATGATCTATGCCTTGCAGGTTGTGACTGGATGCCTGTGTCCTACACACTATACACCAGCAGACAATCTTCTTATCCTTGTGGCATCCAATCTGCTGAGCTTCGTTGCAAAGGAGCCACACCATTGCTAGCACACCATGCCATGGAGCCTGGTCATCTGCTTCACTCAGTGCTCACCTGTCCACTGAGTGGGAATGCACAGCATCTCAAATTGAGATGCCCATTTGTACCTGCTATTTGTCTATTCATCTGTGGACAGCAACAGAAGTGTGGCGCTGTGGGCAGATCACCAGATGGAGGACGCAGTGTTTGGAGAACAATAAGGGACTCCATATTTTCATCCCCAATAACGACACCTACTCACCTGGAATAGCCAAGAACAGTGTGGGTCTGGCTTAGCCCCCTTTGCATCAGTGTCAGACGTTTCCACTACTTCTTACACATGAGGTATGGCCCCTTCGATGGCTTGTGAGTGTGGCACAGATAAAAAGGCCATTGGTCATATGGTCCTCCACTGTCCAAATAATTGAGCTCTCACAGAGTGCATGGTCTGATGGTTCTGGATGACGAGACAATCAAATGCTCAACCCCCTGCTTTGAGACCATGTGCGGCCTAGCAGTGGATTGAAAGAACTGTTCATACGAGGAAGAAGGCACAACCATCCTATTGAACTGTACTTATTGCATGCAAATAATCTCTGCTTGAAAATTCACTTTTGGTATTGTTTGCCTTCAGTTTGATAGTGGACCACAAGACATGGAGAAATCTGCAAGAGGACCATTGTGCGAAATAAAAAAAAGAGTTTGAGAACCACTGCTTTAGGGGGTCTTAGGCACAGCTCTAGTACATCAGTTTTAAGAAACCTTGGATAGTTCTGCAAAATCTACAATATGTTTTTAAACCAGGTTTGAATCACAATCATTTCTCCTGGTCCTTGGCTGACCTGTGGGCTGTGTCCCTGTGGTTGTTGGCAGAATATCTCCCTCACCAACCTTTCTTCAAGCATTCTGGTCATGTGGTTGAATGATCACAGCTAGGATCTCTAATTTGGAAAGGTGGCATTGAATATTTTACAGCTACATATCTCGTCTCTGAGTGTTACACCTTCTTCCTAAAAATTTTTGCCAATATTGCTTGTACTTGAAAAAAAAGTTTTGATCATTATTCAAATTTCATGAATAGATGAAGATTGGGAAAAAGGCCACATGAAAACCTGAGATATGAACAGTGCTTCAAAGCCCCATTTCGTGATGACAGAATGATGAAGCTAATCCAATAACTATGTTCAAGTTCCTGGTCTGTTATATAATCACCTTGTTTTGCAATCCACCAAATGAGAACAAAACCTCACAGTACTTAAACTTTTCATTCTGCTGCAATGTATTGCAGCTTTCTTGAAATGTGTATTGACTTTAGTTTCTGGAGAAGTATAACACCTCAATCACTTGAGTGTTAATAATTATACCAGCTTGATTGCATGTATCTACACATTTATCAAGTGCATGCACATGCTGCAAACCTATTCTTGAAATGCTCAAGCAACTCCAAATTGTTGCCAAAAATCAAACAGTTGGTCTTGCAGATGCAACAGTGACACTCTGGTTGATGCTTTGATGGTAGTGACTACCCTTCCAATTTATCTAGGCAAGTGTTGTTCACCCTTTCATATTTTTGTAGCCCCCTTCCAGAAACACTTAACACCCATGGTCCCCTGCTCCACCAATATAAAACATACATTTTTCATAACGTGTTATTTTATTCACCACATTAGATGGTAAGCAAAATCAATGCAATCAAAGTCAAGTAATTCATTAATGCAGTCAGTGCAAAACTTGCTCTTAAACTTGTCTGACAAGGCCTTTAACAATATATGCAGAATTTGATGTAAAGAGAATAATGCAAACATTTTAGCCACAATCACCATCTACAAGAAACAAGGGCATAAGCAGGGGTCTGTTCATGGCCCGCTTTGAGAGAGAAAAAACAAGATTTGTGCATGTTTTTGAATAAATGTGGATTTTCATTGAGAGTGATTTGAATAGTAAAAGGTTATAAGAAATCCACAAGTGTCAATCTACAATACTTACATTTATTAGATGCATCGATTATCTGAGCCAAGATTAATACTTGGTTGTATGGTCGTGCTTTATCACCAGTCTGTTTGTTGTATAACATTGGAAAAACTTCCCATGGTGCACTGGTGCTATGAAGTTGTAGGCTGCAAGAAGCATACGCCTGCCATTTACTTATTTTGATTGCTATTCTTGCAGACTACATGCAGCTATTAACTCTGCAAGGACTGCAAAGCCACTATTTTGACTTTAAATGTCCAGTCATGACTTTCCAACAGGTAAAGCTGGAGAGCTGTTCAAACCCTCCAAAGAAGCAGAAAGTGTCGCAGGCTCAGTATAAAAAATCTGGGAACTTTTGTTTTGAACTTTTTTGGGGGTGATGTCATGAGTGAGTGGGGGTCAAGGGATTTTTAGATAACACCATCAGGGCCTGAGGAAAAATTACAAGGGATAATTTTTTTGTTTTTTCCTTTGACATAAACTAGGTGAAAATCCTCATCATGAGACGATTGATAGGCATTCCGACATTTGCGGATGGCATGTTATGGTCAAAAAAACAAATTAATGAGCTAGTCCCCTGGCGATTCATTACGCATTTAATTACTGTGGAAGAGAAGCAAATGTGCATAGTTTTACTTCATGAAGAAATCAGCATGTTAACATGAATAAGAGACCTACTTATTTTCATTATTCAATACGTATTTTTGTAGACCAAACAGTACCTGGTTTTACCTGCAAAGGTATTTTTTTGTTTGGTTTATTTTGTAACAATCCCTTGCAGATGCTGTCTTATGTTGCTTCAGGTAGCAAATCTATCAATGCAGCGACTCAGTGGAAAGCATTGTGACGTCTGTATCTGTGTTGCTGAGAAAAGGTTTCTTGCACACAAAAATATCCTTTCGGCTTGCTGCGAGAAGTTGGATTCGTTGATGCAGGTTCGTAAGTGTTCGGCATTGCAGTCGAGTGAAGCAATCTCGCATGGCTTTAGTATGTACTGTAACGTACGGATGAGGAATCTACTGTTCAATTGCTACCGCTCGCAAAAATCTGCTGCTGCTTCTCTGGCCACGTTAAGCAGTCTGGAAACCTGGTTCGTCTGTGAGCACTGTGAACTTGCAAAAAACAATTTGCACTTCCTTACAATACTGTTTTTTTCATACGCCGCGTATCCTGGTCTTGCTCAAGCGACCACTGTAATAGGTGAGATTCATTGCATCATAATGGGTGAGATTTGTGCGCTCAAATGCATTGAGTTGTGCTTTGCAGTTGCTGGTCTCAGGCCTTGCGAAGAACGCCAAGTGGTCCACACAGTTTGACACGATGATGCTGCGAAGTTCAAGCCCCATAATTTTTTAATGATAACATTTTGACTCAAGCAGTTGTGAAAAATGTTTGTCTGGTAGTTTAGTGGCTCAAGCAAAAATTTTAGCTGGTTTCGGTTTCGTTTTTTGCATATATATGATGCAATGTTTAGATTACACTACTTTATTTTCACGTTGTTGTCTGTGTTTTGTAATTGTGTGCGCTTGTGTAAAAACCAAGAGATGATTGAACGTTAGTTTGGATTGTTCGTGAACTGCCGCGAATAAAATATGTCTGTTGTATTTGACAAGAATTTAAATCTAGGTCGTAATGCTTGTTGTGATCGTCATTATGTCAGGACACAATTTGTGTTATTGTAGTTCAAAGTAACTGACAAATGTTATGATGCGCTGTTATACGAGACTGTTTTTTCCCTTTGTTTTAACTCATGGATAGTTTTGTGGTTTTGCTATTTCATTTCAAATGTTATTTACGTTCATTTGTGAGTTTACTCCATTGTACTGCAGCAAGTTTACTAACGCTTTATTTCGCCATTGATAGGATGCTGTTGGTCAAAACAGTGCAAGCCAAGACATAGAAATTGAAATACAAGGCGTGAACCCTCTTGGCTTTGAGGTGAGCATTGTTTAATTAATTTTTGTTTAACTTCGTTGTGACACTGTACCTAAAAACGCGTTGGAGCGAGTTGGATACGTCCAGTTTCAACATTTCGATTTTCGCCGCTTCTGTTGCTGCCCAGTCTGGGTTTGGCAATAACAGATTTCTGCAAGGCATGCATTTGTTTTGTGTTTATACTTATTGTTTGTTGTGTTTATTGTTCAACGTCTTCACGCTCACACACAACGGAATAGAACTTACCACACATGGCGCTAATAAGGAACACGCAGGTACGTAAAAGATACACGATATTTGGCAATAACAAAAAAGCATGCTCGTGGATGGCGCTATCACAGTTATTATGATCTGAACAGCGCTGCATAATGTTGTGTTAAGTTCCTGGAAGACCTATTCATGAAATGCATAGGGAGTGGAGGGCTACGAAGTACCAGGGATCATTTGTGCCGCAGACCTTTACAGGGCGCACCCTCTTGCAAGGGTCGGCAGACTCGGCAACAACCGGACCGGGCCCCTGTGCTAGTCCATGAGGAATTTGTTACCAGTCCATGCAGTACCAAGGCCAAATTACTCCAAAATTTGCAAATTTTTATTGACTCGCCATGTTCACCTCTTTGTGGAAAATCCCACAGTTGACCTAAAGCTTGGCTTCATGATTCCAAGATTGTTTGCACGGTTAAGCTAGTGAAAAATATCAATTAATTTTTCAATAATTGGTGAACTTTTACGGGCAAAAATGCCTAAAAATAGTTAACAAGCTTTATTCGAAAACACACAAAATCCGTATTTTTTTGCATGCACCAAACATTCGGTCCAACCGCATAGTAATGCCAGGCTTAAACCAGCCGTAGTCCGGAAAAGGTCGCCGACCCCTTTATTGCAAAGAAAACAGTTGGTGAAAAACTGGTGGTTTCTTTACGAAGTCATCACATTTCTGGGATCAAACTCTGTCTCTCATTAGGGCTGTTATTTCTCGATCTGGTTTCTTTGAGCGTTTGGTCTCAGAAATACGAATGCATGAAAGAACGTCTGATGCATCAGCGTGATTACCGACCATCATCAACCAGCTTCGTTGTCACCTCTGGATCTTCGGGTCCTAAAGATGTCCGTGCTTGGATTTCAGTAATTTTTAAAAGTTTGCGTAGAAGGAACGATTTTACGTACATCAATCAGCCGAGTGTTTTTGAAGTGTAACGATCTTACAGTTTCAATTCTTTTCCATCTTTTCCGTAAAGTTGTCTGTTGCTTTTTTAAAATCTAATAGCTATCCGCGACTTTAAAAATTGCCTTGGAGCCTCTGTTCTTTTTAACACGTGGTCGAGGACGTTTATTTTGCCGAAAAAGTCTCCTATGACTACGCCTTGAAATGGCAAGCTGCCACAAGCGGTAATTTTCCATGCGTCCTTAGTATTTGGGAAGCGGGCGTAGATCGCTATGCGCGCTTTATATAATAATGCATCTGTAGTACCTTCGCAGGCCGCTCACCAAGTACATGCAACGAATATAGGGGAAAGCTGCTGACGATAGCCGAGTGAGCAACACACAAACTTAGTTCATGTGACGGGTGCCGAGCTGTCGGTCCACTGTTTATGACTCGCAGCTGGTATTATAAACCAGTGCGATGTGTCCTATCTGTGTTGCAAGTCAAACGAAGAATTTTGCAAAGTGTTATATCAGGGTTTTTTAAGGTATTTTAGAGACCCGATTCGGGTCCCTAGAATCAAAGAAAATTATCATCAGGTCCCTAGAATCAGAGAAAATCGGGTCCTACAGGTCCATACCGGGTGCCTAACATTTTCCTTAAAAAAAAACGTGGTTATATTGTGACTTTGAAAATTCTAGCGAGGTAGAAGTGGTACACCTCTGAGGTGCGTAACTGCGCAGCACCACCAGACCATTTGCGCAGTGAAATCTCATTCTCGCGCATTGGCAACATTCCGATTTTAAACCTAAAAATCATTAATGAATCAGCCACCTATCAAGATTGAGCAATAAACCTGGAAAAAGCCTATAAACATTCGAAAAGCATGAAAACAAGAAGCTATATGATTTAATATGAACTTCATTCGTATCTTGTTAAGATTTATACTTGTTCCAATAATTCACAAAGTTTGTATATCGTTTCGAACTCAGCTAACTTACCCAAGCCAAAATACTAATGCTCACTAAAAGAAACATTTGCTCAGTGTAAAATCTTAGAGAGAATACTGGTGTCAACTCTGTAATCTTTGCTGTTGGGTTGACATCATACAGTAAAATCAGAGTTTTCTGCAATGTCTGCCAATAAGAGGGATTTTCCAACCTTTGGCAGTAACCGCTTTAATCGTTTGTTATTCATAAAAGTTTGAGCCTCGTGGCGGTCGAGAAAGCGCTGCTTCTCTCTGACGTAGTAAGACATGTTGATGAGACTGCGGGGCTTTACTTTCTTATTTTGCGAGAAAGTTATCTACTGCATATGTTTGATGTTGCCAAGTGGCAAGATTTGGTCTGAGTTAGGATTATTCTTCATCAAGCAAAAGATCGCAACGGCGGTTGTCGTTTGTAAATTGTTGGACGCATACCTCGAACTTGGCCGTTTACGAAAGAACACTATGCTCCGACAATAGCCTGTCTCGAGTCACTTGCTGTATAAAACACTCAAAACGTTTCGCAGTCTTTTAGTTTGTTTCTGTTTTACGCAGAAACTGCTGGATTACTTCTACCTTGGCGAACTGCATCTCGACCAGCAGAGCGTGATGCCCGTGTGGATGACCGCCGCTTATCTTGAGCTTCCGGACGTGGTCGCACGTTGCAACGAATACTGTCAGCATTCCGTTTCGCACGTTTCTAACCAAGGAAATAACAACAACACGAGGGTAAGCGCGCATCCACTCTGACTTTCCGGTGAAGCGTTCTGTCGACGTCTTCAAAATTTCGAAGATTTTTTAATTTCTCCAGCAGTACTACTTATTACTCCAACGTTTCTTGCAGAACTCTGTTAAGTCCTCAGAAAGCATCTGCTGACTTTCTAAGGTTGGTTCGGAACTAGAGCGCGGAGGGGTGCATTCTGATTCTTCCGCGTGCTTGTTTCCATGAGAGAGAAGATAAGCTTATTGTTATGGGGCGAGAGACCGCAAGGTCACAAGGTCATCGAATCAAGACCCTAATAACGCAACACATAAACAAAACAAAAGGCACATAAACAAAAGTAAGCAAAACGTAAACAAAAGTAAACAAAACGCAACACGTAAACAAAAGACACGCAACACGTAAAAAAACGATAACAGACACCAATGTGGTTTACCACATTTAGCAGATCAAGGGGGAGTCACCGATAAATATCTGTAAAACAGGACATTGAGACAAATAGAGCACGTTCATATTGTTGGGTTTTACGTCAGTAAAAAAAATTAACTGCGTAAAATCAAAAGAATCGTTAACACTAAAAAGAATTGGAGCGCACAAGCAAAAATTAAAAGAAATATTTTGCAGACGGTAGATATATTACAGCATAACTTGATCCACTAAGTATATTATTTATGTTGAACAAAAGACTGAGAATG
>JGI24022J15233_10011002_pt1 | contig 10298 bp, 4 predicted proteins | sample Ectturendosymbi2_FD_15233 | JGI IMG/M metagenome (IMG submission 15233)
ATGTTCGCTAATGGTTGGTTTACTGCATGCGATGGCTTTTATGGTGCTTCTGCTTATTGGCTGAGTCATATGAAACAATAAACCATTACCATTACCATCAAATACGAATCCGGCAGTGGGAGAAAAATGAAGACATTGTAACACCAGGTTCTGAAATAAACGGCTAAAAAGTCGGATGGGATACTTAACAGCGCACTAAAGCATGTAGCCTAATCTTGTTTTGACCAAGATTTCAAGTATTTTTTCGAAATACTTATCTTGAGGCTAACAACCGTTTTTTTTCACTAAATTTAAAGCAAGATTTGACGTTTGGTATTTTACTAGTTTTTGTATGATCACTTTATTACGATGTGGCGTGGTGGTAAAGGAATCTTCGCTCTGTTGCTAACGATGCTGTAATGTGAGACAGTTGCTGATACATTTCCCATTCTCTCGAGTTAGTGGATAGATCTCATAGGCGGACCCAGGATTTTTAGGGGAGGCTCAGGAACAACTTCATCCTGTTGTGTATTGACAGTATAGCGGTAAAAACCCAACGGTACAGGTAACGTTTTTAATAAACACGGTTAATACGCATAAACATTTTGACCAATCGCATTCTCACCATACCCAAGCTTACTAGCAGGCCCGCAACCAGCTTGGGAAACCAGGAGAGGCGAAGAGTTTTCTGAGAGGGGCCCGAATTTTTTTTGAACATGTCCAGTAGTTTCAAAGGATGTCCAACACATATTTTCAGGAAGGGCGAAAAAATTTGTAGGGGGGGGCGAAGCCCCCCTGGTTACGGGCCTGCTTACCAGGACGTTTCCGGAGCAGAAGCGGTCTTCGCACCGATTCAGAAATTATTTTCAAACCTATCTAACTTTTAAAAAGTTACTTGCTGATTGTCGAAAAAATTTTATTATCAGCAAAACAAACACAGGTCCGCACCGAAAAAATGCGTGGGGCAGGCATAAAAGTGACACAAAAAATACACGAAAAAAAAACGAAATGCTGCGAGTAACGTTTGTTGGCAGTCTGTACTAGACCCATGCCATATTGCGTTCGAAAATTGCAGATGTGCATGGAATAAAAATTCATGGTGTTCGGACTTGAAAATTTGTTTATTTTTCGGAAAATTTTCCGATTTTTATTACACATCGTGGTTGTCTACACAAAATGGCGAAACTTGTTTGCAAAAGTACCCACCAATCAGTGGCAAAGTATCAATCACAAACTATTTGAAACAAAATGCTATTGATTTAATTATCAACGCCAGTTGACCATAGAAAATAAGTTGAAAGTCGAAAAAATAGTAGGCCTAGTTGTTTCGAGAACAAGCACAACTCTCCTCCCCGAAAAAATGCATGGCTACGAGCATAGGCGTAGGAAGAGGGGCCAAGGGGACCATTTCTCCTAAATTTGTAGCGTATCTTGTCAATTTGTGTTTCGAGATGCTATGCTGAAAACAAAATACTGTTGCCATTCCTATAACGTGATGGTCAGTTTTGCGTTTTTTGTCTTTGTACGTCATCCTGCTCATTGTTTCTTGTTATTAGTAAGTTGCATGTTATACGTGGTTAAAAAACATTGCCCTTAGGAAGTCCACTTGAATAGGTGGGCGAAACGTCGGCTAATAATAAAAAATCGCCAGCAGATCTAATTTATCTGCTTGAAAATACTGTTGATCGTTTAAAGTCAAAAGATTTATTTGCCCTCCCCAAATTTGTGGGCTGGCTACGCCACTAGGTAGCCTACACGTAGAGACAAAAATCCAAAAAAACAGGTTGCCAGGTAGTCATAAGCAAAAACACGACAGATCAACCCATGAGAAGAGCCAAATAGCAACAAAAAATCCAAATACAAGATAAATACACAACGACACCTTTGAAACACCCAAACGCGCTTTTAAAAGGCAATATTATATATATTTTATACATGAAAAGAATAAAGCTCACAAGTCACTCTATTAATATACTTCTTGAAACTTTTGGTCTTGCTAAAGAGTAACCTGAAACTGTAAACCTAAAATGCACGAAACAACAAAACAAAAAATTATGGATTCTCGTGCAGTTTCCAATAAAACTTTATCATTTTGTGTCCATAAACAGTGTCTAGAATCTTTCCAGTATCTAGAAATCTAACAAAATCAACTTTAAATCTGCCAAATCGGCATAAAAAATCTAATCGGCAAAAAAGCCAAACTTCATTTCGCCTTTTTTCAAAAATAAAAAATGCCAAAGGTGTTGAAGAAAGTTAAAAATTATAGATTTAGCCTCAAAAAAGCCCAACTCGTAACACTGCAAGAATCTCGAAGCAATGAATGCTTGCATTCTGCCCTGGAAGATGTTTATTGAACCACAAGGGCATTGAAAATGATCAGTAGGGCAACCAATTTTTTGACCTAATAACTTGAAATTTTGATTTTATAATTTACAAATTTTGACTTTATTTTGACCTATCAATTTTCTATGTTTTCAATTGACATGCGGAATGCAAAGCATGTTCATATACAGTATTAGAAAACAAACCCATATGTTAGTTCCGTTGAAATGAAACAAAAAGTAGTTTATCTGCAAAAAAATCTGGCATAGCATGTTTTAAAAATGTTTGGCTATACTTATAGTTTCATGAAACGAACCTCGTTGATGCTTTGCACTGCGGCGATGTGCCTCCACCATAAACCTTTTGTCACTTTTCACTAAGCAGTCGCAGAATTTGCAAAATAACACACTAGGTAGCCTACCTTTAGGCGTGGTAAACACAGAAGCATATTCATGCAGTAACTTCGAACTTCTGGTTGTTTAACCTCAGGCATGATATGTTGATAAGTACATTAATAACTATAGTAGAGTCAAATCTGCGAATGTCATAAAGTTAAAACACTATATATGCATAATGGATTGAACATTTACCAAAACAAGTACTGTAGGACCACGTTAATTTTTGTACGAAACGCGACTATATCGCGGTAACTCAATTTTAAAAATACTGTACAGTATGTTGAAAAAGTTTTGTAGAGACAGCAGAATATGGATCGAAAAAAACTCTGATTTCGTGCTGAGCTGAACTTTTGTCCAAAAATTGTATCTGGCACTTCTGATCAGTAGCCATCTTTAGCATAGCCTACAGCCAGTGGCGTGCAGAGGTCTGCTGATCCCCGGGGCGACTGCTTGATTGGATGCCCCCTACCAAATTCTAGTATTGAGCAATGGCTTATGGTGGTCATTGTTACTGGATATACGCTGTTTGTGACGTCACAATATGACGTCATATTCACATTTGCAAACTAGGTTTTGGCGAAGTTTGTTGACACATTATGCATATTTAGCGACGCTGGAGCAGTGGTAGGGCAGGGGAGCAGTAAAACAGTTCAGGGCAATGGAAACTTGTAAAAAAACAAAAATTCGTTACCAATTATGTTTGTTTCTGTTGATCAACAATGTTGACCTCAAAAATACTAACAGAAATTATAGAAAATCATTCTGAATTTTCTGGGTGTCCGAATAGCAGCAATAATTTTTTTCAGATCGATCTTGATAAACTACGAAATTACCTTTGATACTGCTATGAAAAGCAGTTGTGTTGGAGGTGGGTGTGCAGTGGGTGCAAGCACATCCCCAAAAGTTTTGATTTGCTGAAAATCTGGGCAAAAATGCCGCCCAAAGCTGCTTGACTTCAAAAAATAGCGACCAAAGTTTGGAGAAAAACACATGAAGAACTTTTTTGGAGGTCACACAAAAAAAAGGTCATGTTGATCTTGGTGGGAGAAATTTGTAGGTAAAAGTTGCATAAAAACTCGTCGGGCAAGTTTGGGGAAATTCGGGAAAAAATCTTTCGCGCCCCAAAAATTTGCCTGCTCCTACAGCAATGATCTACCCTTATTGAAGGACAGAGAGGGAAATGCCCCCTCATGCCTTCATTTTCCGGCGTCTCTGTGGATATTATTCTGCATTCTCTTTACTCGTTGTTTTGCAATCTCTTTACTTGTTGTTGTAAGCAACAATGTGTTACTATAATGAACATAAATTATCAGCGGTATCTTAAGACAGAGCAGTTCATAACTGCAAAAATATCCGGCAACGCGTTTAAACAGGGGAGTAGTAGAACACATTTTGTGCTACGTCAGCGCAGTTCACAACTGCAAAAACACAAGGCTGCGCGAATGTCTCATCGAATAGCAGTCGATCAGAAGGCATGCGGCTGGTATGGCGGACACCCAGCGTTGACGGTTTAAAACTTGTGAACTACACAAGAAAGGAGAATGCGCATAAAGTATGCACGAAAATTTTCGTTTTTTATCATGTGGCTGTTACAGCAAAATTACTAAGGAAGAACAGACGGGCTTGTGTGAGCCATTATGATTGATCCGCCTGAACTGGCAATTAATGACGAAACTCGAAACGAAACACATATTGCAAGCACAGGTGTGCGACTGTATTAGCACAGAAAACGAAACGGGAAACTAGTGATGCATCACAAAATCAGCTAAATCAAGCACTTTGAAATTGGACAGATTTTAAACTTGGCTCACAAAATCAATTAAACGTCCATCATTATCTTCAGTGTTGATGTAATTGGACCCAACCGAAATATATCACCCGGTGTTTTTAAAAGCCCACTTAAAAAAACAATAAAACCTACCAAAAATCCCACTGTTTACTTTTCCTTTGAAAAATGTACCATGAAGTAAAAAGAAAAATAAGCAGCACACTTGTACAGTTAACTGTAAATTGCTTTTTAATGAAAGAAAACGAACAGCAACGAAACTTGTTCGACTTGAAAAACAGAGAATAATTCGAAAAATTTGAGTAACTTCTACGGGTAATCTTCTTCAGCTCTGTAAAATCGATATATTTAAATCAGTTTTTTTACCTTCTCTGCATCCAAGCTGTTTGTGATGTTGAACCATACCAAATATACTATATAGATGCTTAACTAGCTGGGCTTGTACATAAACTTAACGTGAAACTGCAGAGTTTGTGTGGGAGTGGCTTTTCTTTGTTTGCTGTGCGCATGCTTGCCAAGCCTTACCACTTTGGAATGAATTGACCAACAACACTTTGCGAAAACAAAGATGGGGTACATTTCTTTACCCTCAACTTGGAATGCAACAACAGGTATAACAAGTTATTATTGTGTAATTCAGCAAATGATGATATTGCATCATGCAATAAAAACAAGTCAGAATGTTTTTTGTGTTTTTTTTTAAACAAAATTTTGTTTCTTTTCAAAGAAAAACTACAAACCCGTATTAAAAAACAGGAGGGTTGTTTTGAAAATAAACGTGTTTTTTCAACCCTGATTATCTTTCAATTCTTTTTTGCGATTTTCCCTTGATCCCACGATCTGGAACAAGTCACGTCACTATCAGTTTAATTGGGTGTGCGCCACACACCTAGAGCAAAAGTCCCTGGTAATGAAGAAGCTGATAATTACTGGCATTTGAATACGTAGACATTGCTGTTGACAACAAAACAAGTTTCGAAAAATTAAATCCATGCAGCATGTATTAGCAGACTTACAACAGGAAAAATAATCTTTTTACAGCATTTGAATTTTTGTAATTTCACTCTTTGGATGCCCCCCTGCCTTGGATGCCCGGGGCCGGCGCCCCGTTCCCGCCCCTCTGCACACCACTGCCTACAGCTAATCTAGCGCACTGCATTTTTAGCCTACCTGGCATGTAGGCTACATTTTACGGTTAAGTTTACTGTTATGGAATTTACCCTGTCACTGAGCACTCTAACCTTGCCTGTAGTTAACTGCATTGCATGTTTGTTGTAGCGGAATTTTGATGTCTTCGCTTTACTAATAAAATGAGCTGCACTAAATTCCATAACAGAAAGCTTGTAGGAAAAAAATAGTATAGTCTACTGCAAGTGTTTTTTAAGGAAATGGTTAGGTACCTGGTATGGATCTGTAGGGACCCGATTTCTCTGATTCTAGGGACCCGATGATAATTTTCTCTGATTCTAGGGATCCCATTTGAAATTCTAGGGATCCGAATCGGGTCTCTAAAACACCTTTAAAAAACCCTGGTTTACTGCTTTAATCAACTTTTGTCCACAGTCTGCTGCTTATTCAACTTTTGTCCACAAGAAGTCCAATCCTACCTAAATTTAAACAAGAGTTCAAATGCTTAAGTGCGGTTTATGTGACATTGAGGCCATATTTTTTGTATAAAAACTTGCTTATTAAAAGTTTTATTTTTAGTGAAATAAACACTTTCGGACTGCGCAAATTCAACAAAATAAGCTTTGCATTTATTACTTTCGTCCCTATCCCTGTGAAAAAATGGTTGATTTAAAGACTATCCAAAAAATCACACCATTGGATGTTTCTGTGTCTGGAACCATCGATCAAAATCGTATCTGAAAAAATTTAGGGGTGTTTCAGCCCCCTTAGCCCCTCATGGATCCGTCTATGTATCTCCGTTTTCCTCGATTAAGTAATTATTCACACTGTTCTACTGCTATCGCGTACTGAGTTATATTTTGTTTCAGTGGTGGCCTTGCTCAGTTTCGTCGCCACGGGGGGTTTGGTGGGTTTAGCTCCCCAAAATAAAGCTACAAGCCCCCTCAAATTGAAATATGAAACACTATAAATAGTGGAGTTTTCGTCAAACTTTAGAATGTCAAACCCCCATGCACAAACGTAAATCCACCCATTGAATACTTTCCGGCGACGGTACTGGCCTTGCTTATCAACGGTGAGATTGATAATATTTTAACATTTTATTGATCCTTGAAAATTGACATGCCTAGAACAGTATTTTACACTTTAGATTTGGAAGCATAGTTTGGGTTGTAAAACAATCTTTAAAAGTTTCTTATTTTTTGCAAGGAATCTGGTTTTGTAAAACAATCTTTTAAGTTTTTTAATTTGTTGCAAATAAGAAATATCAAAGAAATATCTAGTGAAAGTAGGCTAACTGTAGTATCAACGCAAACATTGGACTCCAACAGGGTTGGACCCAGGTGGCGGCCTACTGGGCACGTACCTCACTAGAACAAATGTGAGATGAAAAGATATGAAAATTTGAATGAACTGAAAATAACTAACTGAAGTAATTTCTTAGATGAATTGCGGTAAACGTACTTCATCAATTCCTGAAATTCCGCGAGCAACGAAAATCCTCTCACTCCCTCCACCCTATAAGAAAATCCTGGATTCTAGTTTCGCTACTTATTTTTACTCTGAAGCTCAAAAAACACATGTAACACCAAAACACGGATTAACAAGCAAACCTAGGTATGAGCCTCGTAATTGGACCCAAAGATTTAAAGTTTAGTTTGAAGCTTAACGTGACACAAGATGCATTAGCTATATTTTTTCATATTAGCCTGGTTGATCTTGGGAATTTATTTCTTGTAAGACTCGTCTATAGCATTGTTCCACGCAGCCGCAGGCACATCCAGGCCCATAGCCAGGTTTAAGGTTTGGGGGAAATACATTTTAGGGGGGAAAGAACTTTGTTTTTATTATACGCTTGAAACAAATTTTTCTGGGCACAAGAATTTTGGGGGAACACAAAAAAATTTGGGTGGGCACTTCCCCCGAATGCCCTCCCCTTGCTACGGTCCTGGACAAATCCACTCAATGCAACTGCGAATGGCAAAGCACGTTTCCGGATAAATGTTTTATTTTATCAGAAGCATTGGAAAATTGGGAAAATGATCACCTGGAATTTGCATTTTACTGCAAATTTATCGAATTAGCTCTTTTTTTTGTCTGCCTATTCATAAGCTAAGACTTCCTATTTGATCCTGCAACCGGTAGCCATGGATGCAGGAGAAAGTGCTTTTCAAAAATTTGTGGTGGAAACCTTTTCTTGAGAGTTTTGTAATTGCCTCATTTCTGAAATTGATCAAGATTTTTGCGAAGCGGAGCCCGTTACACTTTTGGAGGTCATCAAATCTGGAGCAATTAGGCTACCCTTCAATTTTTCAGTTATCAAATTTCTGCCTAAATTGCCAAAAACGTTTAAATTTGGCAGGCACATGTTGCAACTTTGACAAATGATCCCCAATGAAATTCTTTAGGCTACCTAAAATGACGAAGCAGCTCTCAAGTTTTCAAACAAGGCTATAGGCCAGCATCTTCCAGTACTGACTGACTGCATCACAAGCACCACTCCCCATGCGCACAATCCATCCGCTTCTCTTGGCCAAAAAGATACCATTCACTTATTCTAAGCCACAAGTTATACGTCTTATGTCACAAATCTCTCAGACATTTCCCCAAGGATTGGTTATCACAACAAGGAAAGACTCAGACTAGTCTACACGTACGCACAATACGTTCGCCAGCTACTGGAGCCAGACATCGACATACGAGAATCTGCGAATCAAACCTTCTCAAGTGGAAACACTGGCCCTCAACGGAGGGTGGCACGGGGCGCGCATGGGCCACGACCACAAAACTGATGCGATTTTTTTCGATTTGTTTTACGAAGTGTTTCCGAAACAAAAGTGAAAGTGTTTCCGAAACGAAAATACAATTTTTTTAAAAACGAAAATGTTTTCATGAAGAAAACATTTGCGAAATGAAAGTGTTTTCGAAACGAAAGTAAAATTATTTTTGTTTTTGAAACAAAAAGACTTTAATTTGCAAACAAAAGTGAAAGTGTTTCCGAAACGAAAATAAATTTTTTTGAAACGAAAATGTTTTTATTTAGAAAACATTTGCGAAACAAAAGTGTTTTCTATAGGAAAGTAAAATTGTTTTAGTTTTTGAAACGTTTTATTGGTTGTTTTTTTTCAAAAAAGCCAGAAACGAAAATTTTTTTGGGTGGCAGGCATGGGCCACCATACTTGTGCGATTTCACGTCTTTTACCTTTTAACTTTTCAAAGGTTAGAATGCGCCGCTTGCTCGACAACCTGCCAATAGAAATCGACACTGCTCGCTTTAGAACTAGAAGCTCGTGAAGCAGTTTTCTTATACTCGTATGTGATCGTGATGGGTATTGCATTGGAATCTTTTTTAGCATTCAATTCACCGCTGGACAGTCGATTAAATTATTACAATATATATTGTATATAGTTTTTACATCAGACAGTCGTCGAATTATCAACGTATTTTGCTGGCGTGAGTTTTTTTCCCAAGAATAAATGTATGTCATCTTTTCTTCGTATGAGCTATTCACAACTTGGGTGCAGTAGTCATTCCTAGTCCTACAACCTCCAACCACTGTGAGGTGTAAAAAGTTAGGCGAATCTTGGAGTTAAGTTGTAGAAATCGTGTTACTAAATTAGCAAACAATCATTGTTTCTTGACAGAAAGTTAATGGACAAAATGGAAACAGTCACATATTTCTTTACTGTTTAACACTATTGCAAGCGTAAACCTAAGAAATGAAAATATAATTTCGTTTCTTAGTGGCAACCAAAAATAGGAGGCACCATGTAAATATCTGCCTCCTCGAATAAAAGTGGCTCGTAAATTTTACGAAAATGTTTTGTTTTCTAGTTAGAGGTGACAAAATGTTGGTAGCAGAGACCGATTTTGCTAGAAAACGTTTGGGATACACACTTCAATATAATGTTTTTGTTTGCGTTTCGATGACGTCACCATGTTCGCTCAACCGTAGTGCGACCTTTTTGTAACATTGGCAAAATGGGAGGCAAACTATGAGAATGATATATTTTGGGGCCCATGACCCAAGTGCCCCCTTGTCTATGCCTATGGTTTTATTGCAGTTGCATAATACTCTGCCAGTATTTCACAATGATTACTAGGTACTTACTTCAACAGTAATCTAACCACGAAATTTGTACAAGTACATTATTTTTTATCACATCACAAAATATTAGGCGAGACAAAAGATATTGTGTACCCCCAGGAAAGCGAGAAGGTTATAATTTTTACAAAAGCATTTTAGCATTTTTTATTTAAACGTTCCGGCGCAGACACATGGCCAATATCATATCGGTTGGTAAAAAAACACAAAATACTGAAATCTTGAGATGTAGCAGACTACAGGTTTAGTGATAGTTGGTGCCCTTATCCAATACTGAAGAGGAACAAATGCTGAAACAACTGAATTCTGTCATGGTCACGCAGAATCGTTACACAGCGAGAGAAAAACGAAAATTTGTATTTGGCCTCCAGTAAAAATTATCCTAAACGCACTTCTTGCGTTTATGTGACGTGCAATTGTGAAACAGTTTAATGTTCAGGCATGGGCGTCGGAAGGGGACAGGGACGGCCTTGGCCACCGTGGATTTTAAAATTTTCAGCAAAAAGGGTTGTTTTCTTAGTTTTGAGTGGGAAAAAACAAATTTCACAACTTTTGACCCCCCCTGGAAAGATTTTGGAA
>JGI24022J15233_10011004_pt1 | contig 10297 bp, 8 predicted proteins | sample Ectturendosymbi2_FD_15233 | JGI IMG/M metagenome (IMG submission 15233)
TAGTCGGAATGCTTCTCCAATGCACATTCAAGAGCTTTTATCACAGTGTCTCTATACAAGCTTGGGTAAAGTGCTTTCACATATGCTGCTACAATGTAAAAACACTGGTTTTTGCTTTTCACTTTCTAGTTTTTTTGTAAGGCTACCAGAACATTTGCAAGATTGGAAATGATTTGCATAACTTTGATTTATGAGTAAGTTCACGTTACACGGAACAATTTCACAATAAAACTCAGAATTGTTTAATTGCATTCCCGATAAATTTGGCAGTGTGTGTTGAAGAACTTGGTACAGTCTACTCAGAACTGCAATACTGTATCACGCCAACGTATTCACGATGTTAGCTCTCAATTGGTTGGCGTTCACAAACTGAAAATTGTTCATTGCCGCAATATTTTTTTGCTTTCATCGAATAACTTGAATGTGATGTAGCAGAGTAAAAGTATTCTCTACTACATCTAAGAAAATCCAAGTCTGAAAAAAGCCAAGCAACGACTCATGAACCATTCAAAGGACTGAGATTCCAGCAGGCTCGGCTAAAGAAATCTGAAATCACTGAAGCATGAAAAACGTCAGAGATACGTCAGAATCTCAGAAGCAAGTGGATTGGAAGCTTATAAACAAACCTGTCAGTCCTTCCCAACAACACAGGAAATACAAACACCTTTAGGTGAATTGTAGAGACTTTCCCAGTGACAATGCAGTGCTTCCTAACAACTCAGAAAGTGCAAACACCTTTAGGAAAAATATAGGGATTTTCTAGTAACAACGAACACATACCAGGAGATTGCATAACTATCATGTGACCTTACATAAAATGGCGTCGTTTCCTGGGCAACGATAAATCATGCCTCAATCATACACTAAGCAGGCAGGTATCGTACACTGATCAGACATGTTGCCTAGGATACGATTGCTAGAATACTTAAGTAAAAGCATGCTTTGAGGGCATGACCCTTGTCAATAAAAAGGGCAAGATTTGCAAGCCCAGTTCAGAGTTGACTAGCATCACTCACTGACGGTTCACCCTCCTTCTCGTTGTACTGCTCACTGTGGTCAGACAGCAGAAGTAAAACCAGGCTCTGCCTCACAGCATATCCAGGCTCGGGTGGTACGTTGTTGAGTGCTGTGAACCATACGGCCCAGGAAAATCCAGGGTTAACGTTTTCAGCTTGAGTCTTCAAACTAAAAATGAAATAAGATTCATTTTTAGATAAACAGAAGTGGCTTGTCCCCCCGAAGTTCTGTCACTCTGTTTAATAACATGGCTTGTCCGGGTTGATCGCTGTCACCCTATTTTAAGAAATAAATTGATAAAAATGACACACGTAATACTGAAATATTGTTAATGATGGTAGTTAGTCGTTTCAAAGTATATGACAATATGACAAGAGCCTAATAAAAAAAACAATTATCTGAAGTAACAATCTGGTAATGAGAAGAATATTAAGTTTGAAATCACATTGTAGGACTGAGAAATGCTAAGACTGTAAGCATGTGTTGAATGTTAAGATAGGAAAACCGTTGGCGCGAAAGCCTATTTAATCAGCGCATCCTGTCTCAGGCAGAAGCCTGAAGCAGGAAGCATGGGCGTCAGCGGTCCATCTCCATAAAAGTCTTGTTCTCCATAGGGAAGCATTTAGTTGACTTACTGAGTTAAGTAGAGGTAACTCCTGTTAGATGGGAACTGCCTGTTGTGTTGCTGGTTGCTGGCTGTCCTCTTGCTTGTCTGTTGGAATGGATCGAGAGAAAGGGAGAAATTATGTTACGAATTGCAAAGAAATTTAATTGATGAGTACACTTGTACTTTTACTATAATGTATGCGAATAAACTTGTTCTTAACTGACTTTCATGTGTGTTGGATATATCCATATGAAGAAGTAGTCAGAAGGTTCAGGGAGATTAAGTGAGCCAAAACTCATGAGTAACCCCTTGGTTTAGCTGCTAAGAGAGAACCCACGTATTAGCAAGAGTTAAACCTAAAACGCAACAATTGCTAAGTCTCACTAGAGACCAACCAATATTGTTGTGTACAGTGATGATAATATTATCACGTGCTATTTTTTCCGAGCGTCAAAGCCATATCTTGTTCTGTAACTTTAGCAAAAACTTGCAATGGGTTATGCACAGCCAAATAATCTGAAATCGAACCAAGCTACAAAAACTGCCATATTGACATATACATAAAAACAAAAACCAGGGTTAACACATGTAGTGAAAGGTTGAATCCAGTGCAGTAGTTATTCTAAGTATTCAACTCCTTATCAAGCAGCTTCACTGGCAGCATCAGCCTATACTTCCAAGACCAACTGTTTTGAGTTTGTTGATGATATTGACTTTTTTCTGCACTAAAGTAGAACCGATCAAACAAGTCAAAATGAACCTGGGCCAAATTTTTCCTAATGCTGCGGGCTTACCACAGACAAATAAAAAATAATCAACACAAAGCAGTGAGAAGAGCAGTTACTACCAATGTGTGCAGACGGAAGAGCTATTGAAAAGTTTTTCCTTTGGCCACCACTCACGTCAAAGTAGTGAATAGCGTTAGCGGTAAAGTGGTGATAGTTCCCTACCGCATGCGTTATTTTTATCAAAAAAGATAGGCGCTACCCCTATCGCTGCTGGAAAATTAGCTCGCTATTTTAATAGCTCGCTGCTGCCCACCTCTCCATATAGGCATGTTGATAAAGTTTAATTGTTCAATACCAGTTTTAGATGTCTTTATGGTATCAAAAAATGCTCCCAATGAAGTAAAACACGTTTAAGTGACGTTGTGTTTAGGATCATCTGACTAAATAATGGGTTTTAATTGGCTGCAACCCTTTTGAATCCATTCTGGTTGTTTCAGGCTTCCGAGTCTTTCAGCAAGGTTGTTTTCCGCACAGTAATAGTTGTTACAGGCAAAACTTGCCTGTAACACACATTTGACCAGGTTCACCCTTCTATTGGTGCCACTAATTCTACGTTATATGTGGTGTAATCACGTCGCCACATGGGATTAGGGCTAATGAGAGTGGCAGAAATTTGGATTTAAGCAAGATTCGGTTTTCGTATTTGCATTATATTTTGCAATATGGTATTTGAATTGGATTTGAATCTGAAAAACGTGAATCACTTTACAGGTATTTGGAGAAGACTCAAAGCAACAGTATGAGGCCCACTGCCATGATCATGATATGCAATTACTACATCAAACCATGATAAGGTGTCAATATATTGTGCCCTGCTGACCCCTCAGTGAAAGAAAAGTGTCAGGTCTTTCTCTGTGCAAGTTGGGACTTGGGGTCACTTTATCTTTAAAACGTAGCATAGCACAACTAGACAGGCAAAACAAAAAATGTACGCCAAATTGTTTTGGAAATGGCAAGAAGTGGTTCCATGTACGAAATACAAAATATAGAAGTAATTATGAATACATTTATCAGAAGCTTTTCTAGCAACCCGAAGAAAACAGACAAACAACCCCCAGGTTGAAAACCACTGCCCCCAACCCTAAACATTGTAAAAAAGCACATAAAAAGCATTCCATCAAATTTGTTATCTTTTCTAGCTGAGCCAAAGCAAATAGTGAGAGAAGAATCAGCGAACACTTGCATAGCAGGTATAGACACTCACTAACCACTCAACCATGTCCGCGTTGCTAGTGGAACTCAACATTATATATGCAAAAAGGTGGATACAGTTCGAATTGCAAAATTCTCTCAACAGAGCCTTTGCCTTTTTGGCAAAATATATTCGTATTTAACAAATGAGTAAAATCGGATAACAACGAAAAATTTTGATATGTTCAGAATAATCGCATAACTACTACAAAAATTTTCTCAGTCCGATCCAGTCCTGATCCGCCGATTTTCAAAAAATTGCAGTCCCATCCAGTCCTGATCCGGCCAAAATTGGCTTCAGTCCTGATTCAGTCAGATCCAATGCTGATCTTTGTTCATCTCTGCTCTGTAGCCTACCAATGTTGAACTTGATCCGGTTTCCGGACCGCGATACACCCGGATTTTGCAGCTCAGAACCGGATCCGGATTGGACTGGATTTTGAAAAAACTCTGCTGGATCAAACATGGATATCCAAACTGCGTTGATCACTGCAGTAAAATGCTTAATTAGAGGGTTCTTTCGGATATAAACCGGATTGGATCAAATATTTGGAAAGGTCTCCCGGTTAGGATCGGACCGGATTACTCAATGAAATTTTTGGATTGGATTAGGATTGCAAAAATCTCCGATTTGTTCAACACTATAGCCTACATGTGGAGAACGCCTAACCGTATCCACTTTCTAGTGATTTGAACTCCCTGCTGAAACAACCTGGTAAAGATGGATATTTCCTCGAGGAATCTGCCCGGGATTAAAAGTGTTAAAATTGTGGAGTCGTATTCAGATTCAAAATTTTTCGAGTTGAAGTCTGAAAATGTGTCCCGGCCACCTCTGCTGTCATAGATGTAGTCGAGATATGAATTTCGAGACTGAGACGGAGACCAGATGAAAATTTCGAGACCGAGACTTCATCAAAATATCCAAGACCGAGTCTCGAGACTTGAAATCCAAGGCCAATACTCGAGACATGAAAATTGGTGAATTTTGCCAAAAATTCCCTGAAATATTTTTAGAAATGTCATCACCATTTCGACATTGAAATGATTTCGAATTGTTGGTATTTTTCTTCCCTGCTTTTGTTGTTTTTGATACAGGAGACAAAATCAGTTTGAATTATAGAAGTTTACCGAGACAAGACCTGAAACGTTTCAGACCGAGGCGAGACCTGAAACGATTGAGACCGAGACTCGCAAAATGGGTCTCGAGATCTCGAGTCTCCATGTCACTGTCTGGTGTCTGCTCTTTACCCGATTCACGCAATCACCGCGCTTCTGCGTTAGATCCTGAACAAAGTTACTTTGTTGCATGTTATCGGGCAAATTGAAGTGTAATTCAGAGCAGTGTTGCAATTTTTGGTAGTTGAATACCTTTTGACATTTTTTTATGTGAAAATTCGTTGTTTGATTTTGCAAAGTGTTTTCCTATGCATTGTTCCCCCAACGTGTTAGAATTCGTTTTTGTCATTTCGACTTGGTTTCTATGTTTTCTTACTTGACTTATCGGTGCGGAACGTCGTCCCACATGAATGACTTCTTTGATGTTTTTAGTTATACAATCGTTGTTCCCGCCTGTGGGAGTGTGCAATGTCCCTTGATGTGCAGGGTGGGAGTCAGTGGTGCCACTCCTACTAGTGTTTTTCCACTAGATCTCGTGTTTTTTCATTTCATCTAGTGTTCTACAGTAGTGTTTTTTATGGCTGTCTAGTGTTTTTTTATGGGCGAACTGAATGTAATCAATCATCAATGGCACAATTTTGCGTAAACTAATTATAACTGTGATTGTAACTGTGACTAATTGTAACTGTGATTGAGACCTTTTGATTAAGTTCAATTGTAATTTGCTAGTATAAAGGCAGTGTCTATTTTTTTAGTGAAAGCACTGCGATGTCACTTGGTCATCTGTTAAAAGTTTCAATGACATGCACCTTTAAACACAAGCCTTTGCTGCTATTTGGCGTTTTCTTTAAAAGAAAACGAATCTTTCTTTGTCTCTGGTTTTGAGCTATACAATGTTATGTTTATGGTTGGCATTGCATTTGCAACGCATTTTTTGGGCATTTTTACTGTGTGTAAGTTTGCTTTTGTAACCTAGTGTTTTTTGTGAATCTATTGTTTTTTTATCATTAAATCTAGTATTTTTCCGTAACAAGTTGTTACAACAGCGTGGCAACATCTGTGGGAGGGAGATCTTGTAATTTCAGTTGGCTGCTAGATGTAAGGAATCCATAAAGAAGGTAGGTGGTTGGTTAGACGAAAGCTCGTTGGATAGGTGACCAAGTGCAGCCAATGCTTTCTACAAATAAAAATAAGAAACTGGTTCACATTTTTGACACTGAAAATGAAATGTTTCCAAATCCTGTGTCAGTGAACTAAAAAAGTGTGAACAACTCACTTTTACTTAGTCCACAGTGGTTAGATGTGCTAGTTGTTACAACTAACAAGTGGTACTACCCTGCTGCCACCATCTTCTTGCATTCAAGTGCAATGGATTGTTATCTCATAAGCACTAACAACCAACCTAAGTGCCACTAAGCACTATCATGACTACACTATGAAGGCATACAGTGACATTTGATGCAGCAAGCATTACAGTTCAAATTTTGAGTTAGCTAAGTTGAGTTATCTAATTTGTAGAGCAGATGATTGATTTGAAAGTACAACAGCAATTGCATAGTACTAGTAGTTAAAAAAGTCCTTAAGTTCATGAAAATATAAGTTGATGAATAAAGTGTAGTAGTATGATAAAACATTCATTTTTTACAGATTTTTGGTGCGTAGGTTGGATAAATATTATTGCTTATTTTAGATATTGGACGTGGACTCTTGTTTCATTAGCTTATCAACAATTGCACCCTGCCGTAAGTAGTGGCATGACAAGAAAGTTAGGTACAAAGGTTTTAACCCCTTAATGATTGCAAAGCCACTAGTGGCCCAAACTTTGACCAGTCATAACTTGCCGACCAATAGAGCTGGAGAGTTGATCAAACCCTCTGCGGATTCGGTATGTCTTCGACTTGCGATCGAAAACAAATTTTTTTCGGCTTGGATTTTGTGTTCTTTGTGTATTACGTCACAATGAGAACATGTTTGGGCATTTTTGGTGCCTTTGCCTGTCCCTGAGCGCCAGCCCAATACAAATTTTTTTTCACTCAAAATTTTTTGGATTTGTGACTCGAACATGAGTCTTTAGAGCCCTTGATTGACTTGCTAGCACATTGGGAGACAAAATTATGGCTCAAGAACCTAGTTTTTGGCAAAAATTTGAAATTTTCAAAAAAGGTGACATTGGCCACTTGTGGCTGGCAGCCAGATTGAGCTAGAGAGCTATTCAAACCTTCTAAGACTCATGAAGTCTTTTATATTAGATTTAAAAAAAACTTTCAGGATTTTTTTGGTCTATGGTCCCATGAATGGAGGATGTTTTGCGAATATTCTTATGATGTTATCTGCGGATCCAACTTGCGGATAATGTGGCTCAAAGTTTTATTGGATCCCGGAGTCGAATACGAGTTTTTAGAGCCCTTGATCGACTTTTTAGCATTTCTGATTCCAAAGTTAGGCCAGAAAGAGCCAAATCCTTTGCTGATCATTTCAGGGGATTTCCATAATTAATTTCCCATTCATTGTCCCTAATTTGGGGTCCAGGAATGCTAAAACATCAATAAAACCCCCCAAAGAACTAAAATTATGGCCTAAAATAAAAAAAATTTTGTTAAAAAAATGGCTCTGCGGGTCTTAAAGGGTGGTGTGATGACGTCATCAAAGAATGTACAAATATGCATAAACATCCTCTCATTATGTATACATCAACAGAAAACCCAAAGTCCAAATGCAGAATGTTTATTTTTATTGCAAACTACATGATTTCACGAGTCTTCAGAAGGTTTGAATGGCTCTCTTGCTCATTCTGACGGCAAGTTATGGCCAGCCACAGTCAAGTGGAATTCACCCCAGGTTAGCGTTTTGGGAGCAAAATTTTGACCATTTTTTGGTTTTCGAACCATAATTTTAGATCCAGATATGCTAGCAAGTCAGTCAAAGACTCGTGTTCGAGTCAGGAATCCAAAAAAAACATTGAACAAAAAAAATATCGCATTGGCCTGGGGCTCAGGGCCAGGCAAATATGGCCTAAAATGGCCCAAACATGCTCTTATTGTGACATAACACACAAAGAACCCAAAATCCAAGCCAAAAAAATTTTTTTTATAATCTCAAGTCGAAGAATTGCCGAATCCATAAAGGGTTTGATCAACTCTCAAGCTCTATTGGTCGGCAAGTTATGAGTGGCTAAAGTTTGTCCGTAAAGGGGTCCGTGCGGTCCATAAAGAGGTCTGTGCAGTCTGTAAAGGGTTAAGCATCTGAAAAAAACTGATTTGAAGCTTTGTTATTGTTTTGAGATCAAATGTCAGTGCTGAAAACATTTTGGATAAAACTATTTGTTTTCATCACTATGGTCATCTAGTAACCTTTTATGCAAAACTTTGTCCTAAAAGATTCAGTATTATGTTTGGTATACATTATGGGAAAGCAAAAAAGGGAACCAAAGTTAACAAGCTGAAGTTCTTAGGGAAACTTATTCATCAGTAATATGTGTGCAAAAAGCTTGTGTAAAATGTTTTATGATGCTAAACCAACATGTCAAAGAAGCTGAGATCAGACCAGAAAGTTTATGTTCATCATCTACTGAAAGTGAAATGGAGTGGTTTGAACAAGAATAAAGAACAATCAGAAAAAGCTAAACAAGTAGCCAACACAGCTTTAATTGCTCTTGGAAAGTCACCTCTAGACCTTCNTAGCAAGCCAGAACATCAATGACCCATTGTAATAAATAAAAAAATTAGAATCCGTTGCATAGGATTTGAGCCACACTTTTGCAAAGTGTTTTAGAACAACACCTTTATTTATCATTTACTTACGCATCTCAGGAAAAATCACAACAAAGTTGTCATGAACAAGATCTAGACAAACTTATAAATGATTTGAAAGAACAATTTCATAAAAACAATAGTCATTTAAAGAAAATCCAAATTTTGACTTTAAAACCAGATTCTTGGTCTAATGAAAAGACCATGACATTTTTTGAATGCTCCCGATATGCTGCCAAACAAGCTAGGCAATTGAAATGTGAACGTGGAGTTCTGGCAAGGCCACAAAGAATGCCTTGTAGTCCAGCACCAATTTTTATGACGATGATGAATATTCTCACATAATGCTGGGTTGCAAAGACTATGTAAGTGTTGCATACGAAGTCCACAAGCAAAAACGAAATGTATTGTGCTTTTAAGAATGAATACAACATAATAAAAATTGCTTTACCATCGAAGGATAGATCAGTAATGTCATATGCTGCATGTATGTAATGTATGACAATCAATGGCGGATAGGCTTGGTTACTGAAAAGAATGATTCTGAGGGTGATGTTTCTGTAAACTTATTTCACCCATATGGACCTTCAGCTTATTTTTACTGGCCATGTAATAAAGACAAATGCTGGGTTCCACCAAGCGCATGTGATTAGTAAAATTGATCAGCCTGACTTGATCACTGGTGCAACCACAGCAACATAAGCTGCTCTGAAGTACAGTGTGTCTCAACACGTGCAAAAATAGATTGCCAGATGTTTTGATAAGCTGAAAAAAGTATCAGTTCTTCAAATTACAATCTGCAAAAACTTTCATCTTGTACATGATAGTGATTGCAATTTTCTGCTTACACATGGATTAAAAGTGATGCTTGTGTCCACAAATATTTGATGATTGTTCCTTTATATCATACAAAATGATAAGCTTTGTGCTGCAGGTAGTTTGTTCTTTCTGCATCTTTTCAACATTATAGGTGTTGTGATCGGAAATCTGAGTGACATGTGCGCAAAGCTTTGCACTGTGGCAGCAAGCAACAATAGAGATCACCCGACAAGATCACTCTATTATTGCTTGTTGGTGCCACATATATATTGTTCTTTTTCGTGCACATCCTATTTGTGGTGAATCACACATTCAACGCAACACCAACAGAGAGGTTGCAACATAGGTAATTAATAAATTTGACTGGTTTGAAAAGAGCTGCTGCAATGAAGTGCGTATCATAGAAAAAGTTCCTAACATATTTCGTGGAATCGGGATTTTAACACTTTGAGAGCCGGCCTACGATCTATTCGTACTTCGATTTCGGCCTAAAAAACAGCAGTTTTCGGTTGCCCTACCAATGCTTAGCTCCTCCGGCAATTGCACTAAAGAGCTGTTCAAGGACTCAAAAGGATCGGCCAGTCTAGCAGATTGCACTCCAAAAAAAAAATTTTTGGTTGGGGAGTTGGCAGATTGTTTGTGACTGACGTCATAAGTGAAGTAGTTTTTGGGTCATTTTGGCTCATGTTGCCTGGCCTAGGGCTCAACCGCTAGGCCAAAGTGTTTTGCTGAAGTTTTCATTGGAAACTAAACTCGAGTCCGAGTCTTTTGAGCTTTTGATCGACTTTCTAGCGTTTCTGGTTCAAAAGTTATGATCTAAAATAAACAAATTAATTAATTAATTATCTAATTAGTCAAATATTTTTACTAACTTACATCACAACTTTTGAACCCGAAACCCCAGCAGGTCATCCAAAGTATCAAAACACTCAGATCGTAGCTTAGTTTCCAGTAAAAACTTCAGCGAAATACTACCACCTAACGGTTGGCGCCCAGGGCCAGGCAAAGTG
>JGI24022J15233_10011014_pt1 | contig 10295 bp, 11 predicted proteins | sample Ectturendosymbi2_FD_15233 | JGI IMG/M metagenome (IMG submission 15233)
AACAGTTCGTTGAAGATCACCTAAGACATAGGTTCTCAAAGTGCTTCGTATGGAGCCCCAGGGCTCTGCGAGAGAAACCTCGGGGCTCCGTGAGCTGTTTTGCAATTTTCTCAGGAACATGAATCGGTAAGTAACAATGTATTTTTTGTTCTTATTTTCAGAAATTTATTGTGAGGCTCTGTAAATTATGGTCAATCTCTTCATGGGCTCCATAACACCAAAAGTTTGAGAACCCCTGACCTAAGAGATAGGTTAAGAACAATTTGTGTACTGTGATTTTATTTAATCACAACTTCTTGTGTGTTAACTAAAATTGTTGGCAACATTTGTTTAAAATGTGAATAAATTTTCTCAACTACGTGTTGTGTTTTTGATAAATCCTGGACAGCGGAGACATATCTGGAAACAAATTTTACAGTCTCCTTGGTGTGTGCATTGGGTGTGGAAATGTGTGTGAGAAGTAACTGCTTAAAAAGTTGTGCAATATGTTACAAGTCACATTTGCTTTTTTGCAAGTTGTTTCTAATTGTTGTTCAATGAACAGACCTCACTGAGGAAATCAAAAGATGTTATGCCTTCATTTTTGTCCTTGTGCAAAATCTTACCAAATTTTGGACTTTTGCTGCTGATTGTCCTATAATGTTGCATGGCCCTGTGTCTGTCTGGTGACATTGATTGGGCACTGTGGTTTTGCAATATTTTTGCTAATGTTTTAGAAACACAACTGGCTTGCGTAGATTCACAGATGTCATTAAAGTTTAATGATGGACCAATGGTAATGAAGAGATCACTACTTTTTTTGCAAGGTTTATCTTTCTGTTCCAAAAACACGCATATATATACTGTTCATGAAGCCGCATACAATTAAGTAAGAGATCAGTCAAAATACATCATTTTAACACATAGGTATTGATCATGCTTCAAATTTCAACATAGTCATGTTATCATGATGCTTGGCAAGTTCTGTCCTTTTGCAGTTTGAAATAATTTGCTACCTGCAAATATTTAGAAAACTTTACTTAATCAGTTTTTTTACCAAGACCACTTCTAATTTTTGGATGTCGTGATGTAACTGTCATACTCAAAAAGTCAGGAATTTGGATTTATGTTTTTGGTTGTAATAATCCATTGAATCCACTAAATCAAAGTTTGAATTTTTGCTCTTATTTGCAGCACTGCAAACATCGTCACAGCCACTCAATATGGAGACTTAGCTCGATGCAAGGAGCTTGTTGAAGCCGGATATGATGTTCGTGCCAGAGATTCAGATAATATTACTTTGCTTCATTGGGCTGCAATCAACAATCGCCTAGAAATTGCCAGGTGTTGTTTTCTTTTTCTGTGTGGTGCAGTGTTTGTCCAGCGTCTCAGTAAGTGGTGAAATGTACTGCAGTTTTTAGCGTGTCTGCATGTTGTGTTCACCCATCGTAGATGATAAGTATGCATTGCATTCTTTTGACACTCTTGTCCACACTGTTTTGCATTAGTACAAAAATTTTTGCCATTGATTCCAGATACTATATTACTATGGGTGCTGTTGTGGACGTTCTTGGCGGAGATTTGATGGCGACTCCACTACATTGGGCTATCAGAGAAGGCCACCTGCCCATGGTCATTTTGCTGATTCAGTATGGGTATGTTTTGTTGGAAAACAGTTTGTGTATGTGATCAAAGAACTTCTTGCAAGTTTAAATAAATGATTTTTATCCTTGCCTGCAAAGATGAGATTATGCAACTGTAGCATACATATTTACTGCCTCAATAAGCTCGGACTCAGACATTGGGGGCAAACATGAAGGAGTGGCAAGGTGATCCAAGAGCAGCCATCCCTCTGTTGTAACCAGTGGCCCAAATATATGGACACCCTTGCTTATGCCAGAAATAGAGACAAGAGACACAAGTGGCATGTTCATGCCACAGGTAACCCTTAATTTCAGCATGCAGCGGCTCTTTATATTTTCAGAATAATTAAAGATCCTTTGTTAGGCGTGCTTGATCGTTTGATCTGTTTATGGCTTTCAATTCACCACCCAGTCTGCGCTGACAGACCTCACAAGAAGCCCAACTGATAAAAGCGTACTTCCTTTTTACTTTTGCGAACTAATCTGATGCAGTTTTTCACACACCTATGATTTGTGTTTTAGTGCGGATCCTGGTGTACGTGATGCCGAGGGTTGTGCGCCTATTCATGTTGCTGTTCAGCTCTCCTTCACCCACATCGTGGCGTATTTAATCGCGAAAGGAACGGACCCTGATTTGATTGATGCCAATGGCAAAACACCATTGATGTGGGCTACGTTCCGAACTTACGGGTTGGTACATCTTTATTGTTTTTCAAAAAGGTTGTTTTTTGACTGGTGTTATTAACCGTTTGTTTGCATCGTTCAACACACGTTGGTTGTAGTGCCGCATTTCTTCTGCCGCGTTTGGAGTTGAAGCTGCAGATTTGCTCGCTTCCGCGTTACGACAACAGCATCCCCGAAGGACCACAGTCGTGCATTTATATAGGCTCTTTGCGGGCACGGTAATCTGAAAGATGCTTGCCGCGACGTTCGTTAAAACTACAGGCACCATCTGTCGATCCATCTATCTATCGAAACACCCTAGAAGCTCAATGTTTGCGGCTGTTCTCGGTTTCAAATTGCGTATTTTTCGCAGAGTCGACCCCACCAGAACTCTTCTTTCTCTTCACGCAAGTGTGAACATGAAAGATTTGTCTCAACAAAACACACCCTTGCATCTGGCATGCATCGCACAGAATACCAACGTCATCATGCTGCTGGTTCAAGCTGGAGCTGACTTGGATGCAAAAAACAGTAAAGTAGGTGTCGGTGTGTGTTCTATGCTGTGTATTTGCTGTTCGGCGCTTTTTCAGAGCGAAGTTTTTCAAAGTTAATTCTGCGAAAGGTGAAGGGATCAGTTCGATCTGCCTAAAATGAAACGAAAAGTGAAAATCACTGGCATTTGGCACAGCGTGCAGTGGAAACGTCGACAAGCTGATGCAGAGCTGCGTGGCGTGTGCATCGCGTTGCTAGGATACATGCTGAGGTAGTTGCCGGGTTGAATGGTTTGACGCAAGATTGGTAATTGGCAGGAAAATTCTTTATTAGTCGAATTTTTTAAATGTTTAGATGTCTGTTGAAGAACCCAACTTGCAAACTCAGGACTAACATCTTACAATGTAAAATCGACCAAAAAGCAACCTGTCCCAGAGCCTGTATTGCATCTCAATATTGCTGGAATGAGATAGGGTCTGATTTTAGTCTCAGCTACATTTGCTATTTTATGTGTTTGAACCTGTGTCTTGTTTTTGATGCGTATTTCATGGAACACCGCCCAAAGAGTACACGATGAAGTTGCAAAACATTAAACTCCAATAAATTCGTTATGATTCTTGCTCCCGGCCTCTGCACAAACTTACAGAGCTTTATTGTGAAATGCCTTGCTGTATGAATGGTTGAACAATTTCTACGTTCATTTAGCAATAGAACTCATTCCGACGTCAGCCGTATGAACAGAGCGAATAAGAATAATCTTTTCTTGAAAATGAACACGGGCGAAAACGGGCAAGTTCAGTCGGTTTGCAACATTAAAACACTGAATTCGGAAAAAAGGACTCATGTCTGTTACTTTACCTGCTTCCCGTTGTGAAAAACTGTGTGATTTTGTTTTACGTTTTGCGTTTGTGATCACCAGAACGCACCTACGCAGCCAACATAAAAACTTTTTATAGGCAAGTGGTCGTTGCTTAATTATAGTAGAGTTTACAAGTACGATGTGGCGAAACGGTTCATTTATTAAGACCCCACCTTCCGGTGCAGTGCATGATGAAGGTACAGATTAGTTGCCCTGTCGGTCGCCATTCTAGTTTGTTTGGTGGGTGAAAGTTGAGCAGGATTTCGGGACAAGCGCTCGTTTCGTTTCGCAAGTCCGTGGGCTCCGACCTTCATCGATGAGGGTGGTATTATGCACGTGTTTCGAAGTGAAGGATGTACATTTGACCCACACTTCCTGCGATTTCCGCACCAGGGAGAAACGCCGTTGGATATTGCCAAGACGAAAAAAAATGTTTGGATTTCGTCGAGGTTGCAGATGCAACGCAGAGAGAAAGGTCTGGATGCCGGAGATTCGTTCATTCAGCGAACGATATCCTCGAAAAAGGTAACGGTCTTGCAAGAAGCTGTGCAATGTTCTATTGCTCAGATAATTACACGCAAAATGCGTGAAATACGTGTGATTTATGTTTGAACCCGTTCACATTTTCCATCCATTCGTGTTCAGTGACCGTCTTTGGCCTTCCGACTTAAACGCGCAATTCACGCATGGGTCGAATCGCATCAAGAGTTCTTTCAGTGTTTTGCGCTTAGTTGTGCAACAATGCACTGCGAATCAGTGAATGTTGCGCAGGAAAGACCTCCTGTGACGGCTCGTTCTACACTGCGTTGTTTGTATGAAACTTCTGCGCAGCGAGGCTAAAGTGCACTGCCAGGCGACGTTAAAAAACTTTGTACTCATTCAATGCAAAACCTCTTCTATACGCAGAAAAGTGTTTCGTGACCATCTTCTTCGTAATAAGTTAAATGGTGCCTCGCAAACCTCGTTTAAGGGTCATGGAGGTAAATTTGTGAAATGGAAGCTTTCAAAAGTTGGTCGCAACGGATTAGTTGCCACGTGCCTGTTTTGTGCTGTATATTGTCAGCTATTCCGACATCAACAGTATATTGCTGAGTATTTACTGCGGCGAATAACATGTGGGTGGGTAGTCGTCAGGCTGACGTTGACACATTCAAGAAGTTTTAGATAACCATTTGATTCTTTCTGGCTGAGGCAAGTATGCAGTTATATCCTTGAAGGTTCCTGGCATTTTTACAACCCGGAAATTTTTACGCATTAATCACGACTGGCCTTAGTTGTTCAGAACCCCAGAAAAATCATACGTTCCTGACAGCGTTTCAACAACTGTTATTTACGACCAAAATGCACTTCGTTTCTTGACGTTGTCCGCGATGCTATTTCGCTGCGCTTCGGAACAAAAAGTTTCAAGGGATTTTTGAAAAAAACTTATTTTAACGTCCATTTCCGTTTATCTTTATCATATTTTAACTCGCTGTCGTTATTGCAAGTTTCAACCGTTGCTCGCCCTCACATCTTTGTTACTTGTTGCTTTTCAGTTTCGTGCACGCGCAACTGTCGCCATCGCGTTTTTCGTCATGTTCGCAATCGGCTTCATCTGCCAGCTGGCCACCACCTCGTGGCTGTTGAAGGCTGCTTTGTTCGTTGTTTGCTACCTTATCGTCTACGGATATTCCATGTGAGTGCTTCCGATTTTTTGCAAGTTTTCGCGGCGAAGTCGCCGAACGAACGTTCAGACTAGACCACAAGTTGTAATATCTTCGCTTCAGGCTTTGCATCACACCCCATGAAGTTTCTTACGTGCTGCCGCTGGCAATTTCGCTCGCAACGAAGTTCTGGGTCTACATGACATCTTTCGTCTACTTCTGGCCATATATCTACAGCTTGTTCGGAAGGGTCGTTTTCTTGATATTTACGCCCGGGATGTGGTATTTTTTTTATAAGACGCTCAAAGCTGATCCCGGCATTATATCGATTCAAGAAGACCAAAAGAAACGGGTGAGTTGCGTGATCAGCTGAGTTTCTTCTCAGGCTGCAGATACGTTTGACGCCTCCAGTTAGTTCTTCGTAGCTACAACTAAACTATTGTTTGCTCAAGCTATTGTTGAGATCATGAATTCTGTGTGAGTGTCAAGAGCTGTTTTGCTTTCGCTGACCGATTCGCGTCGTTTTTTTAAGCACTTAGGTCAGATGCCGCAAAATAAGGGAATATGGAAAGTCGCTACGGTATCATAATCGTAACCCATCATTAGCAATTGCGTGGTACATGCCTTAAGTCAGACCGGTTCATCTAATGTATGTCGCGCACATGAATTATTATAAAACGCATTCCTCTTCTTTTGGATGCAGTGACCAGTGTGGGGCAAAGCTCGTGCACGGTCATGCTTCCGCATGAGAAAGCGAACCCACTTCTGGATAACTAGCAAATAGTCCACTTAAACGTGTAAAGGTCATTCAGCCAGTAGCGGAAAACCATGACCAATAACATGTTGCAATCGTGACTGATATTCATCCAATAAACTTCTTTGCTGAGACGTAGGCATAGGCAAGACCTAACTAAACCTTTCGCAAAACATCCAGGGCAGAGTTTACTCTTTGAAGCACTTATGCTTTACTTACTGACGCGCAGTAGTTGCATACAATCGATTTCTAACGTCTGCGAAGTCCAGCAACTTCGTTCGCCTCGGAAACCGATAAGAATCGATGCATCAGCCGCAGCATAATTTGATCACCTGCTTTCTTGTTACTTTTTTAAGGCGATCGTCCACATGGCCGAGACGGAAGGACTGTCCATGGACAAAATTTGCAGCACCTGTCTGGCAAGTCTAATCTGTGTGTACCAGCAAATATAAATGCGTTGACCCACATCGTGATAAATTGTTTTTTCCGGCAGATTCGCAAGCCTCTGCGCTCGAAACACTGCGCCGTCACGAACAGATGCATCGCGAAGTTCGATCACTACTGTCCCTGGGTTTGCAATTCCATCGGTTGGGGGAATCACCGTCAGTTCGTCGCTTACCTCTTTTTCTTGTCTGGCATGCTGGCCTGGAACATGTACGGAGCGTTCGCATGTGAGTNTCCACGGTGGAATCGAGTGCTGCTTTGCGCACATCGTTTGCGTGCGACGCAGTTTCGAAAAACTGACACTAAACAAATGGCAGGATTCTGAAAAAGCGCGCACTGGAATCTTTAAGAAATACCGCATTACGTTTGCCGTGCAAGTGATCATGACGCAAACACTGGAAGACTTGAAGCGGCATCTAACGTGGCTTGTCTGAGTGTCTTTCTCAACGATCCATTCAGTAAAGAAAGGAGACGAATGTTTTGTCAACAACTACCTCTTGCCGAGTCGATCTTGCTCGGTTGTAAACGCCACTCGTGGGTACGACAAGTGCCTTGGAAGCCGCGCGCAAAGGCGGACCTCACATCGTGCACTACTTTCGTTTAACGTTACCCTTTGCCTGCTGTTTGTTTAGTGTCGATTTTTGCCTGTCGGCAAAGCATGTAGTTTATGATTCTCTTAATTAGTTAAGTAAGGGATATGACGGCGCATTACGTCACATACCCGGAGCGCGCAAACGGGAAGTACTTCCAGAATGCAGTGGCGCACAAGCAACAGTAGAGTGAACCTGGTTGAGCTCGTTGTTGCTTGCAAACATGGCGTTCTTTCCTTTGCGTGTCCGTATCTCCCACAAGGGACCGCAAAAAATGGTGGCCAGTACGGGGCAGTTGATTGCTGCGTTTGTCGTTTCGTGCGTTTGTCGCTTCCGTGGCTAGATCACCCTGGCTTTCGATTTGAGAAGCGGATATTGCGTCACAGAGTTCCATAACGCTACGACTACTGTAAGCCGACACATCTCAGCACACCGGTAGTGAGTAGCTCGCATTGTCATCGAACTCGTTCCGCTTCAGTGCTCGCTTCTGCGACCAATCCCTTTGGCGAGTGTTGTCCACAGTCACTTATTGCTGGTGTGCATCGCTTGTCAGCGGTTTGTTGTCGGTCGCATTCACCTGTTATGTTTAAACCAGACTGGACTCACGCATGCCACTCCCCGCCCAGCCTGGTGGGCTTCGAGCATTTTCTCCACGTGGTTCGATGCTCTCCGTGGGTTCTGTGGATTTTCGGCAACTGCGCTTTCCACTTGGTCTGGGTCTGCATCTTGCTCACTTGTCAACTGTATCAGGTAAACTCGTTTATGTTACTGCTATCATTCGCTCGTCTGAAAGAGTACTAGTGCCAACTGTAGTGGATTGTGTGAAACGTTTGCGTATCGTGCTGCTTCCTTTGGTTTTGTCAATATTTCGACTGCGACAATGCCAGTCTGGGTTAATACCAACCACCATCCGTACAAAGACTTTCCAGTTCATTTGCACATTTAATTTAAGCAGAGGGAGGTTGACAAGAACATACCCTGATGGCAAACTTCTCTTCATGAAAAGCCCCTCCTCTGTTTCTCGACCGTGTGAACTATGTCACGTTCTATATGTTGTACGCTTTCCGTTTATCCGAAACAGAAGGGCTGCCGACATGCGAGCGGCCATTTATTCGACAGCCTCGATGTCAAGCAAGCAGTCCGTTCCGGTTTGTTTGCGCGATTCGCATTTTTCAATTTTATGTTCTTGACTGTTTTCAGGTTGGGTGGTTGGGCGTCACCACTAACGAGCGAATGAACGCCGCCAGATACCATCATTTCCACACGTCTGCCCATGGACACTTAGAAAAAAGCCCTTTCGAGTAAGTTTTCACGTTGGTTATTGCAACTGTCCAGCGCTATGAATGCATTTTGCTTTCATCACACGATCGATTTTCTGTGGTTGCTCACCTGTATCCATTCCTTCCTGTGTACCAGAGGTTTCAAACTCAAACTGCTCCGAGGGCCGAATGAGGACTGATAAAGTAACCCGTGGGGCGCATTTTGACGCTGACGCAGCAATCGCGGTAGCTGAACGTTCCTAGAAACGGCTTTTGCACCTTATTTCCTGCGAAGGGTGTCGTGAGTTGTAGGCAAATNATTTCTAGTCGTCTGTACGTTAGTTTAAAAGGAACTTGTTCACTCGCTAGCCGAGCACTTCTAAACACCGGTGAATAAGCTAAATAACGTATATGGTAATTGCTTAAATTCCCAAAGAGCATCGCAAGCCGCACAAAACGCCATCGTGGGTCACATGTGTCCCACGTTTTTGAGACCCCTGCTGCATACCATCCTGACTGGACCAAGCTTCTACTGTGCAGTGCTGACCAAGTCCAAATCTTTCTGCTGCCTGCCGGCAATGCACAATCTGCACCATGGCGCTAATCATGCTGTTGAACCATAGCGGCCATTCTGGGCAAGAGTTGAATCAATGAGTGGTTTAATAGTGTTTTTCTTGAGGCTTTGTAAACATTTAATTACGTTTTCGCTGTTTTTGTGGAAACGCGAGTATTTTAATTTCACGCATTTTTCATGGCGATGGTTTCCTTCCAAAAAGCCGGACATGAAGTATTTAGAAATGAATTCAGTCCTACGCAATATATTTGATTCTGCGACAGTCATGCCAAGCAACTACAATGGTAAACACCTTAATTTGAGACAAAGCTCCTGGCTTAAGTGCAAGCATCAGAGAGAAGGTTACCTGTGTAGCACGCCCGCAACAACGCAGATCGCGAGTTGTGAAAGTTTGCAGACTTACGAATCTTATCCTGAAGCAGCCAAATTATTGTAAATCCAGCTAAAATAGAATTCCTCCTGGAGTCCCATAACCCTTTCGCATCCAGTTCAGCGTTCACTACAAATTTATTTGAAGGAGGAAATTAATGATCCTTACATTTGTTCGGTTGAGCTGGATGAGTTAAAGCAGCTCCGCTTGAAAAATCAGATGAATGAATGTTATATATACGTCCCAAAAGCGAGTTCCAAACTTCAGTTCCCATCAATCCTTCGAGTAAAGCACACTGGCCATTCTAAATCTTCTGTGACGTATGTATCCTTTACAGTCATCACACAGGTTGTTTTGTTTCGTCACAGCCGCGGGTTCGTGAACAATTTGGCGGATTTCTTCCAATGTTCCCTCTTCGGCGTGCTGCGTCCACAGAACATCGACTGGAAAACGAAGATGGAATTCGGGAAGGAGTTTCCGAACGCGAGTCTGCACAAAGCATATGAGGATGTCTGACGAACGCGAAATGCTCCATCCTTCATATCTAGAAGCAGTCGTCCTTAACGTACTTTGAACGGCATTCCAGCCTGACAACGAAGCATAGTCTCGCATATTATCTTTAAATCGAAACATCCTTCGCAAATCACGTGCAGGAGCCAATGGTTGTATGACAACATGCAGTGGACTTGAAACCCTGTTCGCCTAATTCAGGGGTGGGCAACCTTTTTTGGTTTGCGTACCGAAATCGGCTGAATCAATGACAAAATTCTTCTGCGTGCCAATCAAAATTTGTGGTGAGGGGTCGGAATTTTGGGCCCCTGTGGCAGCGTACCCGCCCAAATGGGGGGTATGGAGTGCGGCTGATACGGCTCTGTTCGTAGCCATATGGCATCAAAAGCACGTAAGGGTTAAATTAAAAAACGGATTAACAAACAAATGAAGAAACGGACACTTTGAAGGGGGAGGATCTCGTTTCCGAGGCCTCGCTCACGTGCCGGATGAAATTGACCGCGTGCCAGGGCTTG
>JGI24022J15233_10011015_pt1 | contig 10293 bp, 5 predicted proteins | sample Ectturendosymbi2_FD_15233 | JGI IMG/M metagenome (IMG submission 15233)
TACAGCTAGACATCGGACGTAATTTGTGACATTCCCTGGTACTCCGATCGCAAATCAGTAATTTTCCCTACTAACTAAATAAATCTGTCCTCTGTGTCAAACTATTTTCGTTGAAGAATTTTACACTTTCACTAAACGAGGCACCGAAAGCGCATTACTTTTGTTTTCTGCTGCACATTCAACGTTCTGCTGTTCAGCAAAAATCAAANAAGGCTACTTTGCCAAACACCAAATGCTTTTTCTAGTGTAAAACTCGCGTTGTGCGTGCAGTCGTTGTTTATTGCNTCACAATAATTTTTTAGTTTTCAACATCAGTGATAACTGCTGAAAAAGTTCACATAATCTGCGGACGTTGCCAAATCACAATTCCCGGTCATTTGAGGGTTTAGGTTTCCCAGCATGTTACAGCGCGTCCGCTCAATTTCCTACCGCCCCGTTTTGAAAACCAAACGATTTGGGGAAACTACAGGAAAGTGTTCTCTTTGAGATGACGGATAAACCACTTCGCGTTAAACTTGTTATCGTGTGTTTGCTTGAACATAATTTAAATCAACAAATCTCACATTTAATCTTCGTTCTTTTTACACGCAAAGTTAACGTTGACGAAAGTTTTGTTTCACCTACGTTTAACCCTGACACAGTCCTACCAAACGTCAGGTGGTTGGGCTTTTTTTATCGTTGCAATTTCGCTGAAATTTTATTTGCCTCCTTGTATTTAGGTGAAAATTACATGATGCCATTTTTTGCAAGTGGCCATCGCCTGGCCTAAACAAGCAGAGTTGGTGTTGAAAAATATTTTCTTTTATTAACATTCTTTCTTGACACAGCCATACCAAACGTTATTTGATTTACCAAACGTCATCTTTTATCATCACGATCTTGCTAAAATCTTATTCACCTCCATGTGCTAAGCCGCAAACAACATGTTGTCGATTTTTGCATGTGACCGTTGCTTGAATGTAACACCATACATCGGATGCTACAACTTCGCATAAAAAAGGAACTGTTTTCTTACCGCTTGGCTTTGATTTTCCTTAGTTGTTAACTAACTCATGTGTGATTCTTAGTATTTTTTGCATATCTTCCTGCAGACGTTTTTCAGATACTGCGAAAAAGTACGCATGGGCATTGAATGTACTGATAGGGAAACTTAATTTCATAATGGAATGAAATAAATTTGCGATGTTTTTTATATGAATAAGATTTCACTACCATGGATGCGTAGTGTTACGTGAAATCGATGTCCTATAAAAAAATTAGCTTGATTGGTTCGTTTGCTTGCCACCTTTGTGGGGACCCGTAACTTGAATAGGCCTGCCGCCTACATATATGTGCAAGTTTGAATCATCGCAACAAGATAAAAGCAGACCCGTCGGTAGATTCCTCGAAACTTTTACAGTAAATCGAGAGCTTTCAGTTGTTGATGTTAGAAGGGTTATTTTTTTAGAGCTGATGCCAATTGCTTAATGCGCATTGCACACCTTTGAAGCTAAAGCACTCAGCACTTTGGCTGCATTTTCAAAAGCTGGAATGTTAAGGAAACGGTGCGCGGTCAATTCGCTCTCGAGTATCTAAATAACCATTCTTTGCACGAAGTCTAAATAAACTACGTTCTACACAAAACTTCTATCGCGAATAAACTGAACCATGCACAAACAAGGACTTCAGGTTAAAATACACGTGGTCAGTAATCAGGCCCGTAATAACTTGGTACACCAGGGATGGCGTAGAGTTTTCTGAGAGCGGCCCAAATTTTTTAAACTATGTCCAACACATTTTTCCAGGGGACCTCGCCCCCCTGCGACCCTTAGTTACGGGCCTGTCAGTAAGTTGTTCAGGGGTTTCACATGAAACATAGAACAACATAACATATTTTTGGAAAAGTTAAATAACGCTTAAAAGTTTCGTGGGAGGCTTTGATTGCCTGGTTTGTCCCCCACCCTGGTTGCGGGCCTACTACAATTTATACGCGCGTTAAACTCTGAAAAACAGTTTTGACCTTTTATTGCTTGACCATTCTCTTGAGTACTGCACATACAGCGCGAAACTTGCATTGATAAGGGCGATTGCTAGCCTACAACAATCGACTCACAAAGCTAAATGGACTCTGTGGGCATTTCTGCAGCCTTTATTTTATTTATTTGTGCATGCACTGTAAAATAACTTTTCCTATATCATAACTGTTCAATGACTATTTTTTTGAGATCACGTTTTCTTCTTTAACAACTTTTTTCATAAAAACATTAAGGTTGGGTTTTTCAAAATGGATCCTACGTCAGTAAAACAACACCAAAATCTTTTTTAAAGTGCAGCAAAAGGAGCGGTAGCGATGGCTCGCTACTATTTTTTTTTGGTAGCGTGTACGGTAGCGCCGCTATTACATCTAACAAGTAGCGGGAGCGACGCTTTTAAGAAAGTAGCGGTTGCCCACCTCTATCTAGCAGGAAGGGCAGGGCCCTCGGCAGCACTTTCAAGGCACGGCAATTTTTTGATTGAAAATTAGTTTTTGAAAGTAGTTTTGAAGTTCCAACTCTTCTTCTTTATATTACTAAATAAAATTGTAAAAGTTCTAGCTTATTTCTGTTTTGTGTTTAGGAGCGCTTGAGTGGTAGGATAGATAAAAGACTAGGAAATGTGGAAGTGGAATGAGCAAATTGATTACGTCTAGGTCAAATCCAGTGTGCTAAAGACCCTAGTGTTTGTCTTGAAATCAGGGCTTTTTTAACATATTTACGTTGGGGTCAATTGTCACCCAGTCCCTTCGCTTTCCTTTACAGCCAAAACCATTTCCCCTCCCCAGTCAAAAGTCCCTTGAACAAAGGACTCAGATGAAATTCGACCGCAGACTAGCAAACATTACTGGTCTGATAGTTCGAAGTTTATATTGCCCATACACTCAAAATCTGATTATGATTTTAAAAAACCTCCATGAAATCACCGTAAATAGTCAAGGCTAGCTTAATCCTGCTTCTTTTATCGTTCGATCCTTAGCAACAACCCTACCGGCACATCATTATATCAGCTGCATGACACCTAGGAAATGTTGACAAACATTTCTTAGCGCGTCTCATGCTCATTTTAAATGTTAAGTGGGATAATTTCAATCAGTGCCACAAGCTGTAGCCTAGTCATTAGGTGGGCTTATCAACATTCAATTTAGGCGGTTGAAGTGAAGAACTCTGCAAAGGTACCGTTGCTCAGTTTCAATAGAACTGCTGTTTTTCTGCATAGCATAATGGATTGGTGTCTGAAGATCACGTTCTTGAAGCGAGATAGTGCAGTTGGTGTGTTTGCTTGGGCAAGTTAGTGCCCAGATTGCAGGCTTGAACTGCAAGTAGAGTGAATCAGAGCTAACTGACAGGCAACGTAGGTTTCGTAGAGAGCTTGACTCTTTGCTCAACGGTACACGTAACATTTGCAGTCTTAGAAAAACTCATTTCAACAAGAAAAGCTTACAAAAGGTATTGCACTCATTTTGATTAATTTAGAGGAAAGTCTGCAAACCTAGCGCAAAAGTTAACGGTATGTTTGGGATTGTGGTGAAAGCTTTTAAACACAGTTCCACAACTTGACGATGGCGGCACTGAAGTTGTTCAAAGCGATTTCCATCGAGTTTAAGACGTTGCAATCACTGGTGAGCATTAAAAAGGCAGATGTCCTAACTGGCAGGGTTTGGTAATATTAATAAAGTTTCGAAATAGACGTCTATTGGTAATGAACGAAAGCAAGGAACAACACTGTGCAAGCGTAATTGAAAGAAACCAAACCCAACAGCTAGACTGTGTATGTTTGCTGGTAATGATGATGGCTGCAAGCCAGCGCTTCTCAAGCAGAGCCGGTTTTAGGCCTGTTTGACTTACTTATCAAAATGGGTTCCGCACCGTAGGAGGGTCCCAGCGCAAGTACCGACAGAGTTAAAAGTTTGAAGCCTTTTATATATTCTAAGAGAAATGAACTACTACTGAATCGAGAAATTAACAATGAAACATTTGCACATCAATGATATGATATTATTAAATTTATTGTTATAGCCACCTATATGCAGCATATCAGGGGCAGATCCTAAAACCTACGAAAGTAACTTTATTCACGGTGATTTTATACTATTCGAAAAACACCATTCGTGATGTAAGGCCATTTTGTCGGCGTCGCCCTTTGTTTTGTAACAGCAGTGTTGCGGATTATACTTCATCTCTCGCAGTAGTGAATCCGTTATGAGACTTGACTACCAAATATTACTGATATCGCCCTCCCCGCTAACTCTACTGTCTGGATCCGCCCCTGAACCGTCGCCAGAAAGTCTTCAGTAGGGGGCTTGACATTCGAAAAACTGACGAAACTCGACTAATTTTTGGTGCTTCATATTTACATTTAGAGAGGCTTTGAGCATTGTTTGGGGAGGGTTAGCCCACCAAAGCCCCCGTGGCGACGGGACTGATCATATACCCTTATTTTAGATAAAGACGGGGATAGGCTACTAAACGAAATATTAGCATACATAAATGTTTACATCTGTAAAGTAGATATGCCGCCATCACTGCTCTTAATATTTTTGTTTGATCCCCTGGAATGAGTAAACCAGGCACTCCCAACTTTTTCAAACATGTGGCCCAGTGGATAAACAAACACAGGGTCCGCGGTCCACCGATTGTACAACTTCTTCATTGCGATAACTGTTGCACATGCACGAAGCATACATATAAACAACTTTTAATAACACAAAACTCGCTACCATCAATGCGAAGGCCCTGCCTATTTGTTGTTAGAAAACAGAGCCGCAACGAGGAGGGAAAACCGGGCAATTGTTCCTTTTGAAATTAAAAAAAATATTTAGTTGTGAGGCGTAACATCAACTTAAAATCATTTTGATTCCCCCGAAAATATCATCAGCTGGTTGCAGCCCTGTTACAAAGTATAGTTAAAGGTTTTTCAAAATCCTGCTAGAAAATCAGCTAGCTGCTAGATTGAAAAATTTCCAACTAACAGTGAGAAAAACCTGCTAGATCTAGCAGCAAAACAGCTAACATGGCAACGCTGTTCAGCATCATCTATTTTAACAAACTATGCAAAGTTTTGTGGGCGATAAAGTAAATAAATAAATGATTTCATGCAAAACTGCGAAGTTCGACGCAAAATTTTCAAATCTAGTGAATTTTTTCAGATTTAGTTAATTTTTTTGTGAATCTAGTGATTTTTACAGAGAAACCTGTGGCAGCACTGGTCGAATTCCTGCGCTGGTCTGCAGCCTGCGACAGAACCGTCGCCAGAAAGTGTTAAGCAGGGGGACTTTACGTTTGTGCAGTGAGGCTTTACAAACGTACACGGGGACTTGACATTCAAATTTGACAAAAACTCCACTGATTTATAGTGTTTCATTTTNGAGAGCTTGGAGCTTTTTTGGGGGTTCTAAGCCCACCAAAGCCCCCATGGCCANAGGACTGGCCTGCAATATATAGAGCATGGCTGCCACTGCTAGTANTTACCAACAGATCTTGTGGTTTNCTTTTGATTTGATTTATCATGTGGTTTCGTGGATCTAGTGATAATCTNGTGGTTTTTAGTAGCAGTACATTTTATTTCGGAACTGCCCAAATTTGAATTTATTATCACAACTTTTGAGCATAATTCTGNCTATTAAGCCCAACTCTCAGAAATAATGTGTTCTCATATTAAGTGCAGCGCTAGATGTAGCACCTGTACCACCACCATGGGCGTAGCCAGGGGGCACTTGGGCCATATTCGCTAAAATAATATCATTTCCATAATTTGTCCCCCACTTTGCCAATTTTACGAAAACGTCGTACTACAGTTGAGTGAACATGGTGATGCAATCGAAACGCAAACAATTAAGGTTTGTCTCCCTCAAAGTTTTCTAGCAGACTCGGTCCCTGCAAGTTCAACTGGTTATGCATTTCAACAAATAAGTTGTGTTGCTGGTGGTGTCTGCTTTTTTCTAACAAAGGCATTTCAGTCTACAGCTCAACACAATGCGGGTATGACCATGTGAGTAACTTGCATAGCACTGTAGTCCTATAGCTGCTGGGTGCCATGATAAGACTGCTTCACACTTGACAGCTTTCGTAGCTCACAACAAATTTGGTCAAACCAGCGTTAAGGTGCTGCTGAACAATCAACGAAGTAATTTACTAGGTTTGAAGTGCACCTTTCAAGAAATATTTTGGTTGAAAGGTCGTAACGCCATTAACTGAGCACGAAAACGTCATCGAGACACAAACCAGAAATGGCATGCGTAGCCAAATCGTCCACGCTGCGCAACTGCTCCAAGTCTATTTTTACTGCATGTTGAAGCGAAAGATGGGTTCATGACCATTTTCGCCTCTGCAGCTTCTGTGCGGAGAGTCGATATTTTCACTTAGTCGTCCTCTTCTCGAATCTGTGGTAAATATTTTAAAACACTCACGCAAATTTAGACAAATGAGGTAGACGTCGTGAACATGGTGGCAAAGTTGGGTGTTGGGAAAAAAACTGAGAAGTATTGCATTATTTGAATTGCGCCATTCCTGCTGTTGCTGATATCTGCCACCTGCTGCTTTCGGGTAAAAATTCTTTGCATCTGGAGATAATAAACATAAAAAAAACTGTCGTTCTTTAATCTGTTCATCATAACGGAACAGGTCTTTGTCAGCGACGAAGTGCAGACGTGCAATGACGTATGCACGTCACGCGGCCTGGTGTGCGAACCATCGTTCTTTGTCCAGCTCAACCGCAAATCTGCCTTTGAAAATCTCGGGATCGAATGTACACAATACTTTGTGCCAACCGATGCCGACGAGGAAATTGACTACCCTTCACATAAGGATGGCCGGTATGTGTGCTTCGTCTCGTGCTAGTGTGGTATAGGTTAAAGTGCAGAGGTTGTCCAGGCATGTACGTTTTGCTCTTATTAAGTTGCAAACATGTCTGCATCATTGCCGCGTGACCTCAGTTATCACAGGAGCACAACGTGTCAATGCGGATGCGCATCGTAACAAAGATCTGTGCATAGACTGATGGCGACATTTATCGATTCTGATGAATTCTTGTGACAGAAATTTGAAACCTTAACACCATTTCCATAGACTGTCTTGGGAAACCCTTGCTCATATTAAATTGGGTTTTATGTTACTTTGACGTTTACAAAATTTTTATTACGGATCTTACATTTTACATGTAGGTGTGTTTGCAGAATGCTAAGGCATTCTAATTTCTGTCCAAGTTAGGTACCGTATTTACTAGGTTGCAAGCCGCACTTGAACGTAGGTTACCTAAGCCTCTGAGATACATCCGCGTACTGGCATGTTACACGTTTTATTGGCAACCCTGGTAATGATGCTTACACCACTGCAACTGCTTTCTGTTCATCGTAATACTTCCTGTGACGAATGTGCACGTGATGCTGAAGAGAATAGAATGCAAAAAAAGAGTTTGGTCAACAGTAATCAGGAAAGACTGAGCGTCATCTATACCTTTCGATAAGCTAAAGAAATAAGAAATGTAAGCCGCACGAAATGATGAATAAAAAATTTTATACAATCGAATAAATACGATAGACATGTTTCAGACAAGTAGTCGTGCCTGAGTAATCCTGTTGGTGGAAAGTTGGTAATTCGGAATTATGTGGCAGACCTGGTCTGCAAATGAGGCTATCGCGTACTACGGAATCTCCCTCGTCGCTGTCCACCGTCCAATTGGAGACCTTCCCATCTTTCTCCCAAGTCGGACTACGCTTTCCACTCTGGAAGCAAATCCAGCTAAATCTAGCTCTTGTTTTTTTACCGCAAAAATCCTGTTAAAAAGTTAGGCTATAATTTGATCAAGGCCTAATGCTTTAATTTTTTAAGCCACACTGGCGGGCTGCAGAGCATATTCAGCAAAATTGCGTTAGTCTGACCCAGATATATTTGCTCGTAGCCTGAACCAATAGACATCACAAACAGCACGTGTCTGATACAAGCGACTGAAGACAGAATAACTCCACGATGAGTGGAGCCATACATATAATATCCCATGCAATCAACCGGTACCTTAAAGAGTGATGTAGGGCAGCGTGGTCCAACTGCTTTTGACCTACGGGCCATTTTTACGAAAACGTGTTAACTTGCGGGTCACATCCAACAAAATTATGTGTAAAACAGCAGATTCATAAAATTAAAAATAGGAAGAGAGTGTGTCATTGAAATTATTATGCAATAACAAATACTCTAGCAATTTATTACAAATCCCTGTCAGTGTGATGCCGATAGTCGAGCCTTAAGATCGCGTGCCTTAAATTCCGTCCGTGGGCCTGTAGTTGGACCACACTGACGTAAGGGATGCTACAATTTAGCCTCAGGTGCAGGTTTGGCAGGTCATACAAATTACTAGGCTGAATAAAGGAATCTGGTCAATCTATTGGACCGTGTGATTTCAATTCAGTGGTGATTAAGTTCATGCTTGGTGTGTTTAACTGTCGGCAGCAGACGTGCGGTAAGCCTGACAGAACGGCTCATGAAAGGTGCTGATGTCTGTGTAGCAAGGTCCCCAAATCTTGGTCAAATACCATCGATTGATTTGTCGTAACCTATAGACAGAATATTCGGAAATGATTTATGAGTATTTTTCCCTTTCTAGTAAATTCAACTTTTCATTGTAAGGATGCCCGATAAATGCACCAAGCCTGAGAATGCTAAAAGTTGTCTTTGTGTCTGATGTTGAGGCAAAGGTTTGTTTTTCCCGAATAACTGAATTAGCAATTATTTCTAAAGCCGCCACCTGACCTTGCTTGCAACCGTGACCCTGCATTTTCAGAAATAAACATTTGGCAAGACGTTAAGAGTAAAAAGTCCTTGTTCTCACCATGCAATGGAACTCCTCGGCAAGTGAGCTATTCAAACTTTACCCGAAACAGAACCATATCAGCATCGATGACGTTAACTCCCTTGTTTTAATAACATCTTATGTCAAGAGGTGTTCCTTCAATTTTCCAGGTGCTATATTCAAAGCAACAGTCAACTTTTCAGCTGCTCCGGTCGATACACCAAATCTTACCGACTTTGTCCCTGCCGCGATTTTGCTCGGGGCCAGGTCGCGATGTGTCGTGACTGTGCTGCGTTTTCTTGAACCAGGTTTGCAGCTTCGAAAAAATCTGAAAATAGGGGCTTGGAACCTAAACCATTCGACATTGGTACGACTCTATCGTATTCGTTTTGTACGGAATGCTTTGTCAGCACTTATTATTTCATACGATGAAGCCCAGTTTTATTTGGTAATATCATGCTGGTTAGCATGATATTTCTTGCTGTTAACTGCATTCGAGCACTTCGAAGCTCGCCGGTGAATTTCGCGTTCTGTAGTATCCGTGAACCTTTGCACTGATTTACTCGTATTATCAATGTTCTCTGCTTTCACATTCCCCGAAGGCGTAGCATGAGCTTTTATAAGCAAAATGATCTGGCAGGAGTCGACTTGGATATAATTATTCATCCGCACGTTTACCAGGATGGTTGAGATGCAAATTCCGTTGCAGCGACATCGCACTGTCCCTAAATTTGAAATTTTAGCATATGACGAGTAATTCAGATGCGTAAAGTTATGCTTTCATAGGAAAGAATAACATTAGATTGTTTTTGACGTAATTTCAGAGCTGTACAGTAAACAAGCAAATTTCGGTCCAGTTCCTGATAACGTGGTCAATCATTTTCTTTAATGTCAAACGACACAGTGGACGATGTTCACATTGGTCAGTCCTACAAACAAACAGTCGTCGAAGTCCTGTATGATCGAATGAACCACATGCATTTGGATGCTGGACACAAGCCTTAAAAAAGTTTCATGCGTCTCATGCAAAATTTATTTGGCGCCATATTACTTCGCGATCTTACTGCGTAAAATCTCTCTACCACCAGAATAAGAGGCAACTTTGTAACTCGTAATGATTATGAGGTTCAAATATTCCTGTTGATATCACAAAGGCTGTAAATCGTGTAGGTTATTGAATCACTCTAATGCTTACATGTTGTCGAAACCAAAGGCTTAGCAAAAACAAGACGTTTTTTTATTGTACAGTTCTGAAATCATGTCAAAAACAGCAAGTGACAGCCATCCCGAGGTGGAGACCAGTCAAAATGTTATCAAGTTGGTGAGAACAGATGAGAGATAAAGGAAGAACCAAAATTTTTCGAAACAAATTTTTCATGAAACTTGTCGAAAAACATTTTTTTTAATAAATACTACGGCCAAAGCAAACGATACAACTGACATCTTGCAAACGTTTCGATAACAACTGTTATCATCTTCAGTGCATAGCAATAGAAC
>JGI24022J15233_10011016_pt1 | contig 10293 bp, 10 predicted proteins | sample Ectturendosymbi2_FD_15233 | JGI IMG/M metagenome (IMG submission 15233)
CATCCCCGACACCGACACCTACCCTTGCGCAATGACCCTTCCAAGAGCCCGGGTCCGGCTTAACCGCCTCTGCAGTGGTGTCGGACGTTTCCGCTCCTGCTTTTACATATGGGGTATGACCTCCTCTGCGGCTTGTGAGTGTGGCGCAGAAGAGCAAACCGTCGACCATGTCGTCCTCCAATGTCCAATGGATCAACTTCCCCATGAACTGCAGGCCCTGACGGTTCCGGACGATGAGACAATTTAATGCCTGTGTGTCTGATATTTACTGCGGCTTTGCAGTGGTTTGAAGAACTGTCTCAAAATAAATTCAAGAACGTCGCTGAACAGATCATTGTTTTTTCGAGTAAGCTGCCTATTAAAGCAGTCGTGGCTGGAACAGAAGTGTTGGCTACATGCATACTAAGAGTGATGGTATTTTTAAATGCCACACCAGTTTCTTCCCTTAATTCATTGAATTAAGTGTAGTGGGGATTGAACCGATGGTGTAACCTCATCCAGGGATTAGTGAATCAAATACAAAGCACCGAATGCAAACACGGTTCAATATTTGTCCCAAGGGATTCTTTTGCAACATAATATTTGTCTGAAATGGTGGACAAAACAATAAAATTCATTGAAAAATCTTTGAAAACCGTTAAAAGCAAGGTCTTAAATTAGCTTGTTTTCGTGTCTGTGCGATTAAATGATAGGATGCTAAATATAAGTAAACTCTGGCCTTGCTTTTCAAAAAAATACACACATTTTGCAACGAACGCAAATGTTTGTTCAGCTCCTCGGGTAATGATTTTCTGCCGAGTCCTATCACGAACAAAAATTCCCATTTAGTAGAAGTTTCCTGTGACCTGTCTTGGATTGTTGCGCAAACGATAGGAAACACTGAACTAGAGAATTTTCAAAAACCGCTAATGACGCCCAAACCACATGACGGAAGATACTGATACTACAATGGCTTAACTATACGCAATTCAAGCTACGCTCAAATCACCTGCTGTTCCCAAAGTATGATCTGTGTCAGGACCAGTAGAATCAAGTTTTCCTGATGGAGTTGGTCCATTTATAGTCATCCAGTCAAAATCGTCATTGGAACTTTGAATCCAACCAGAACAAAGCCCATCAAGCGATTCGAAGTCACAATTTAGGTTAGAACCTGCGGTGATTTTAAATATATGAATTATTGACAAGAGTTCAATTGAACTGAGGACGTAATATATTTGAAGTTGCATCTTTCTAAAAAAATATTTCGGGAAACCTGATTCCGCTTAAGGTGAAATTTAATCATCTTCAACCATGGCTTACGTAAATGAAAAGTATGCCTAATCTGCCACTTTATGGTATGATGTGAGTCCTGTAAGTGCATCACCAACTACAGAAATACTTCAAAATAGTTGCGTATGCTTTTCCGTTTCTTAACAAATTGTCATCGTGGAAATCGTTTCACCTTTCGCGACGAAATTTTTCCAAGTAAATTAATTTTAAACNTTCTTCAAACAATAGCNAAATCTTCATGTTTTACAAATGTGGGGATTTTCATCTGTTTCACAAACGAAAACTATATGTCTCAAAAATTAGTATATTNAAAATAAAACATTTATTTGCTTCTGCAAATACTGCCTTTCAGATNCGTCTTCGAAGTTNTGTTTAGACACCTTGATGGTTGGTTTGCTTACCATGAGCTTATACTTGCATTAACTGCTGTGTTGGAAGCAATGTTTACGGTATACTGCAAATATGTTAAATTCTTTCCTATCCTGGATATTCGTTATTGAACAATATTTCACAGATTTAAAGGTCGTAGTTCAATAGCAGGATCTATAGGCTACTGATAAAGAATTTTTATGTGTTTGAAATCTTCGACTAATTTTTGCTAAGAATATTGCAATAACCTTGTTTTAAAAAAGTTGAAATATTTGTTACTATTTTTCGTTTGTTTTTGTGCTTTTAACAGTATGTCAAATATGATAAAAAGGATGTTGTTGAATTCCTTAAACCTCTGAATATAAGGTGAACTTTATCTAAAAATTCGATCAGTTATGTATTGATTCATAAATTTGTGCAGCTTCATTAACTTTGATAACTTTGATTTGCAGCTTATCAGTTTTGTGGCAATATTTATGCACAGCATATAGTAACAGTCATAGGTAACTATTTTCCAAGTGTTTATGAGGGTCACTTTGTCTGAAGAATGGCTGGCAGCTTGTTTATAGCTGTTACAGTAATTTGAAGTGGTGTGTATGGAAGAAAGCAATGACTTGAAATGCAGTCTGCGTCTGCGGAGTACGTCGAAAATTGATGGGGGTTCCTTGTCATCATTCAATGACTTGTCGATGTCAAGGCCCCGTCCAAGCAAAGATCCAATTGCTTTTTATTATGCAATACAAGAAAAGTCTACAACTAAAGGTACTGGCAGTCTGAACGTAAGAAAAAGTATTTTTAACTAAAATAAATCGCAGCTACTGGCTACATCCAACAAATATTCAACCTCATTACAAATGTTCATTCGTATAAAACGAGACTAACTTAAACATCGGCAATTCCATTAACAAAATCAAGTTCAAACTCAGGTGCTAAGATCTTCAGACACAGTGAAATAAAATTCTGGTCAGAAATTCCTTTGGAAATATAAAAAAGCGTGTTTGAATTATTACATAGCGAAAATAAAAAAGGTGCTACTCGGGTGCTACAAACATTGTTGGTGTTCGTTTTTGTTGTTGTGCATCAGGGCGCCGCAGTGCTTCCAAATTTTGGAAATTTAAAATCGTAACCCTTGTGCAGCAACAAAGTGCATTGATGGTTTAACGCTGTTAACATGAAATAGTTTCAAGAGGTATTGCTGCTTTTTATTTTATTCAATTTCTTTTTTATTGCGTTCACAAAGGTGGCTGCGCTAAGCTCTCGCATGAAGCAGGGGAACGCTTTTAGTCTCCAATCGAATTGCCAATCATGAGTCTAACAGCAGTGAATGATTTTCCATTCCCATACATGAATTATACATCGACCGAAACAGCATTTCCCATACAAGTGTTTGGACGCCTGTTCTCAGACTCCTTAAATTTTGTGACAACAATTGCATTTTCGCTTTGGCTATTATCAACATTTCTATTACATGTGAGAACTACAGAAGTTGTTTTTAAGGCAAAGTTAATCCCTACGTATCTGGCTGCTTTAACTTGCCTGCAACGCATTTTGCGTTCATTAATCATGTCAACTCATTGCGCTTATCAAACTTATATCCACAGGGAGCTTTGCCCTCGGGAGATCAACACCTCAAATGACCCCTGATTCTTCACAGCCTCCCATTCTCCATGCATTTTACAAATCGGTCTCCTCGGAAGTCATCCAAGCAATATACAACGGTGCTAAACATCAGGCTATAAAACCGTACTGCGACTCCATCCATGCTTATGGTCATTTCTAGTGTGACATATTTATGCTTATGATTTATTAAAGTAATCATGTTAGAGCCAGCAAGCGTATGCATTCCTATTTCAGCCACCTGTTTATCTCTGTGTTCTTTCAAGTGCTGTAACTGTGTGATCATTTTTGCTGCCATATATACGTGTGTCGACTGCGTTGCATATGCGAGTGAAGACGTTATATAAAATAACGCGTGACCTACATTTAGCTCTATATCAACGATCGACTCTTTCTTGACTGCTTTTTCTCGAGAAATATCCAAATGCAATGACTTCAGCGCTTTAAGAGTTCAAGGTAGATTATACACTAAAGTTAACTACACGCAGCAATTCAGTTCCGAGTTTATGCGACTATGTGTTAACTGCGATTGACCACCAAATACGAAAGCAAAAGCTGCGAAACCAAAAATATACGCTGAAGGCATTCGCACCTCTTCTCATGTCCGTTACCGTCATTTTCCTCAACTATGTGTTAACCGTGTTAATATTTGATCTGTTTTTTTGACTTACGTTGTATCTCCGTGTTTTGTGGTCATTGAGGCCCTACGGCACGAATCTTTCTGGTTTGGACAAACCAACGTTTTCACCGTTTTTCTCATCGTATCACACGTCGTTTTACACGTTCAGCATCTAGCAGAAAGGTTAACTCGGCGGCCAAACCTGAAGTTTGGAGTTACAGTCCACAAACAAAACAAATAGCTAATACCCTGAACATAGCACATTTATTTAAGCACCTCTTTATGTTGCTGTATTCTTTGCGTGTGAACACTCGAGAAACTCTCTGCTACATTCGCGGAGGAGGCATTTTTGTAGTGGACAGATCAGTGCTTTATTGTTTTGTGCAATCTTGCTGCATAATTTTAACTAACATTCCGTTCGTGATTTGGTCCCCGGAGAAATTTCAATTCGGTCCCCGGAGCAATTTAAATTCGGTCCCCGGAGCAATTTCAATTTGGTCCCCGGAGCAATTTCAATTTGGTCCCCGGAGCAATTTCAATTTGGTCCCCGGAGCAATTACAATTTGGTCCCCGGAGCAATTTCAATTTGGTCCCCGGAGCAATTTCAATTTGGTCCCCTGAGCAATTTCAATTCGGTCCCAGGAGCAATTTCAATTTGGTCCCCTGAGCGATTTCAATTTGGTCCCCGGAGCAATTTCAATTCGGTCCCCGGAGCAATTTCAATTTGGTCCCCTGAGCAATTTCAATTTGGTCCCCGGAGCAATTTCAATTCGGTCCCCGGAGCAATTTCAATTTGGTCCCCGGAGCAATTTCAATTTGGTCCCCGGAGCAATTTCAATTCGGTCCCCGGAGCAATTTCAGTTTGAGGCCCTTGGTCTACACGGAACCATCTGACGTTTGGTTTTTCTGACTTCACATTAAAGTTTATTGGAGGTTTTGTTGTATGTTTGAATATAATCGCAAGAGGAAATCAACTTAGAGTGCTACTGAAGAGTTAGTAACGGTCAAAGTGGTAAAAACGCTTCAAATCGATTTGCAATGGCTTCGAAATAAAAACCTAAAGTTGCTTGGTTGCGAGACTGAACTGTGATCCTTCAACGACTTGCAACAACAACTACTCTGCGACAACAACTGCTGCAGCTTTGGCGTAGTTGCAACGATTAGTATTTCTTGTGTTGGGAGCCAAACTCACTTTCATTGACGATCTGTTATCAATTTCCTTTTGGCATCTTTTTTCATTAATGAAACTTCTGTGGAATCTCTATTTAGTATCATTGCTTTCATACTATATTGTTGCCACTGGTGCAGGCAGATATTCCGTTCGTGATTTGGTTCAGGCTCTTGCCTGACATCGTTTGCCTTGAAATGAAACAAATAAATAAAAATACTGTGAGTTAACCCCTCAACTAATAGGGGACTCTGTGTAATCGCAATCACCCGACGGCCAACTACATTACGTTCCATAACAACATCCAGAATCGTACATTTCCACTGACAATTCGAAGTTGCCCTATGACTAAATCGGTAACCAATTTGACGAACGTAAAGACTTTAATAAGAAAGCCACGAATTCGCAGGCATTCGTGGCAAAACGTCTTGGCTACGCTTGCGATAAAATTGTAAAAACTTGAAATATTTGTTGATGAAAGAATTTGTGCACGAAGATTTACGTAACAACCAAAGGATGATGTATTTTCGAATAACAAAACACTTTTGTTTCATCCCACTCACCGTTTGCACGACTTATGCTTTCGCCAGTGCTTCCTCTCCACAACAGAATCAAAGAAATCTGAAGCCGGAATAATTGCAAGAACTTCATTTTCAATTGGCATCAAGGTTTCTACCTATTTGAGAAACGAAATGCTTTTCAAATCTATCATTTTAAAGAAAGTTTTCCTAAAAGACCTGAACAAATTGCAATCTGCTTCATTTTCATAGGAGTTTAACTGAGTGCCTACTGTAGAACGTTGTGATTACAAATATATGCTAAAATGAGCTGTTGCCACACTAAATATCTTTTTGGACTTATGCGGTTTTGAAAACCCCTGTGGGCAAAGACATACAAAACGATATGTACTAACAATGCGGCCAACAAAAATCACACAAAACGTTTCCAATAAAGGTAAATTATAAGAAAGATTTTGCAGAAGCTTTAATTCAGTTGTCCGTTGGGAAACACAACTAAATGAGAAGCAGCCTTGAAAAAAAGCAGGTTTTTGAAAGGCACCTTGAAAGCAAGAACAAAACCGAAAGTCACCAGCGGAAAAAAGTGACCTGAATGCAATTGGCTTGCCGATCACCAATCGACAATTTGCGTGTCGGCATCCGAAAACTTGTTTTTCACGGCAAGAAACTGATCCCGTTAGACCACGCCTCAAGTATACCCAAAATGCATATCGAAAAATGTGACATTGATTTGTTTTATTCTCGCTGTAGCTGTAGCTATTTTTCAAACAGAAACATGACAAAAAATAATTTCTCACTTTGAAAATTACTTTGCAGGTGTTTCTTTATAAGAGAAAACTATTGGAAATTCTGTAACGTTTAACATTTCCAGCCAACTTTGTTTCTGCTGCAAAGGAACAATTCGGTTTCGTTTACCAAATACTTCGTCGCTCATATTCTTCAACGCAAACATTACTGTCAGTATATAGGTTACTGTATACGAGACTGCCAGTATACCGCTGATTATGTCATTATTTCTTGCTTTGCGAAAACTTTTGTTAGTCTTTGCTGGTATTGCTTCATTTATTTCGCATATGTTTGAGCCTGATGAAGATTTTGAAGCCTGATCTACATTTGGAAATGACGGCAAGCGGCCAAACGTGAGCTTAAGCCAGACGTGAGCTTTTCATGTGTTGGCAATGTAATGATAACTTACGCCCTAGTTGCTGCAACTGATTGTCGAAGATCAGGATTCTATCTAAACCATAACTGAGACATAGATTGCAATATCAAGCACTGTTGCGCATGTATCGTAAAATGTGTATTAAATACAACATTTATTTCGTTTTTCTTGTATGATTTTCGCGGCATATGGCTATCGCCGACACCGAACGGTCCCACTTACTTTTGCCCCACTGTGCACCGCTTATTTATACACACATAGGTTGTACCTGACACCCGAATAGACTCATGAGAGTTTTTCCTTCAAGTTGATAAGACTTATTTTTTAAATTAAATTATCTCCCATTGAAATTTTTTGTACACCATTCACAGATTTATTTCTGACGTTGACAACCACAGCTTGTTTAACCCACACGCATTATACATTTTATCACAGTAATTACGAATTATGTAACTTAAATGTAGGAAACATTTTGATTTTTCCAAACAAATGAACTATTACAGATTCTTTCAAAATTTATTTTTTTACAGGTTTTTAACTTCTCGACTCGAACTATGCAACCACATAGTTCTCCAATATTCACTTTATAAGCTTAATTAATCTACATTTGTAGCTCGCTTATCAACATATTTTTAGATGTAAAAATTTGATTAGTGCGCTGTGAATAAGTTGTGAGTATGTGCAGTTTTCTTAAACTTTCTCCTCCCTTTGTCAGGTTTATAGAAATAAAAACAATTTTTACACCATGGCTTCTAAAATCAGATTCGAAATTATACAGTGATAATGATTGCACTGCTTTTTACAGTCTTTGTTGCGATACCGCCAAAAGCTGGATTGTATGAGCTGTGAATTGATTTAATGAAATATAAATACTTTCGATTTTGACTTACTGGCAGAAACCTTTGATTTTTTAACGGACGCCACTTCAGCACTACCACCCCCAGAAGAATTATCTACTACCAGTTACCCCGCTCACCCCCAACCTGACACCGACTCATGGTCTGATCAACAAAAACTGAGTCTTGTTTTGGACCTCATCATACAATACAATAATTATAAATTCCTTGCTGATCTGGACATAATTTGGGAGCGAGCAGAGGATACATATTTATTGAATTTGAAAGAATCGCACCTTTATGTGGTAAAATGTGCCATGCAACATGAAGCGGTTATCACCCCGGCACAAATTTCGTCTCCCAAAATTGTCACAAACACACAATTTGACCAAAACAAGGTGGTTTTGCGATTGGCTTCGCTTATGGCAAAATACGATGACTTGTCTCCTTGTGCTTTCCAAATTGAAAGGCATTACGTACGTGGAATTGCAACTACTGATTCCTTACTTCAAATTCAATCTCTTGCCTGCCTTCAAATTCTTAATTAAACAGTCTCCACTGCTTCCAAAGACTGTGTTAAAACAACCGCATGAAGACTACTACACCCTTCGACGTCTACATCGTCAGCGAACAACTCCCCAGCGAGAAATTTATTAAAATCATCTAAAAGGTATCGTTGAAGCTACCATTTCGATACACCGTCAGTTTGACTTAAAAATCATAAAGTAAAACTAAAAAGCTCATTTATTTAAGATTCATATATTTATTTAACTCGAGAGACAGGGATTGCAATAAAACCCTTATTTTTGTTTCCAGTTAGAGGAGTATCACATTTTCTTTCAAACAATATAAATCTAACGTTTTCATCGCCCAATCCTGTTTCATATTAACATAAATCACTAAAATCATTGTTATAAGCGCCTGTGCAACATCTGATACTTGGGTGATTTGTTTTCCAAATGTTGCACAAGAGTGCATGGTGTAAATGTTCACATCAGGATTTCTGACAAAGTTTCCTGGAACTTGGATGTCGTCCGTGCCGCGCAACCTGGCTCATTTTTGCCTTGACGCACTGATAGTTTATTTATTGAGCGCGGTGTGTTGCGCTCAGCGCCTGGCATGGTTTATAGGCTAATCTTACTATTGAACTTGTGAAATTCATTCAGAACTGATTCAATATTTGAACGCATACTCTTTACAAATTTTTAAGTTTTGACTTTAGAAGCCTACACAATAACCAAATAGTTTTTCTCGTGTGTGCCTGTGCTACTACTGATAAACGTCCGTTCTACACCCGATATTTAACATAAATTCATCATTTTCTCCTGCGACAATTTGGGACATCTAAGTTACCACCCGAGTTTCACGATGTTTTTGGGCAATGCCCTTGGGCGAACTTGTCTGGTCCGATCTTCAGCGACTTGTCCGCTCATAGATGACAATTACTGCCGACATTAGTTTGCACGTTTCTTGACAATTTTCATCCCATCTACCATTAGACGCGTAATACAATTTTTACGTAAATTATAATTTAACTATTGCCAACACGACCAATTTTTCCAGAAATTGTTGATTTTTTTTTTACAATACACATCTTCGTGACAGGGACAAAGCACTCACACATTCACTCACCAATAATTTATTTTGCAATTGATACTAGCTTTGTTTCACAGCTTTTCATATAAAAACTTTCTGCTAGTCTTGCAGATGACCGGCAATAGAATTAGGTAAATCTAGACTATGTGAAACTTACTCATCTTTTATGACCTTTTCATCAGGCTATTTAACGCAAAAATTTGAAGTTATACACGTGCATCAGAAAAAAGGTTATACCGTCTACATTATCTATGCATAACGACATTTAGCACGAGTTCTGCCATGTTTACTTCAATAGGAACCATTGACACTTTTAGCATTGTTTCATTGACCTTACATCAACCCACAGTCACACTTTCGTAATTTTGGAAATCCTAATTAAATGGTCACCCTTGCTGCAAAGGACGGTTTGAAAGCGACTGCAAGAACACTGCGATCCTGTGACTTCAACTCTGTCGAACTTTCGTCGCACAGGGCGAGCACCGAGCNTGTATCCAGCACCGTCCGCAGCAACTATAAACACATGTGATAAGGACGTTTGCAATCAGCAGCAAGCGTNGTGACAACAAGCCATCGAGGGCGTGCCTCGATCACACTTGNTGCCAAGTACGCTTTNAAAGCGACTGCAAGAGCACTGCGATCGTGCGACTTCAACACATGTAGGAAACCCTAATAAATGTAGGAAACCCTACGGTGCCAAAGGCCTTGAAGGCTGGGGTTTGGGAAGGTTTGGTTAATGTTTCTCACACCGCAAACGCACCCCTGCTATTCTGCAGTTCCGTAACTGTCTTGAGCAAGCCGTGCAATAAACAGACCTGCCTGACTTACTAGCTCTGAGCTTCCNGCACGCAGTGAGGACAAAGCCTCTTTAATCAGAAGTAACACAAAACGGCAGAGAAACTGCACAACATGACACTGACTGTCTCAAAACAGCACAAGGACTCAACACAGTCGAACTTTCGTCGCATAGGGCCAGCAACGAACGTGTTTCCAGAACCGTCCGTGGCACCGATAAACACATATGATTAAGGACGTTTGCAATCACCAGCAAGCGTCGTGACAATCCTTCGATGGCGTGCCTCGATCGCTGCTCGCTTTTTTCACAAACCGCTGTCTCACGAAACACCCGTAGGACATAG
>JGI24022J15233_10011020_pt1 | contig 10291 bp, 6 predicted proteins | sample Ectturendosymbi2_FD_15233 | JGI IMG/M metagenome (IMG submission 15233)
CATCCAAAGTATCAAAAGACTCGGATTGTAGCCTAGTTTCCAGTAAAAACTTCAGCGAAATACTACCACCTAGCGGTTGGCGCCCAGGGCCAGACAAAGTGGGCCAAGGTGGCCTAAAAGTCCTTCACTTATGATGTCACTCACAAAAAAACCGCAACCCCCAAGCAAAAAAATTTTTTTCGAGTGCAGACTAGAAGACTTGCCGCGTCTTTTGAGACTTTTACCGGGTCTGTAGAGCATACTGGACCGGAGAAATTCCCACGCAAAGCCACATGCGTTTAGGTGTTTTTTTTTGCAAAAATTGCCGAAACCACCCGGGTGCCAAAGTGTTAAGCTTATGTCTTTTTTTGCTAATAGAGAGAACAATTGTATATAATTTTGAAGTTGTTAATAGCATAAATATATATAAGTGTGGGCATGATGAAGAACAAAATTGTGGAAAAAATTGCTTATTAAAAATATATAAATTCATTAATGGTAAATATGATGCTTTCTTTGTATGTATACATCAAGGAAGACAAAACAAAAAAGTAAACTATGTTTAAAAATCTGTTTGCAACAATTTCTTAATAAGCTCAGAGTGCTGGTGGTAAAAATACAATTGAATTCAAAAAATTTAGAACTTCATAGTGGAAATATGCCTTTCTGCAATGAGCTGTTCTGAATAACTACCCAAAGAATAGGTTTTAATTTTCTTTATGAAGTAGTGCAAAAACAGCATATTGTTGTCATCAGTTCACCTCAGAAGGAAGTTCAATACTTGATTCTGCATTAGTCTTAGTAATGTTCTTTTAGTATTATTTGGGTGATGGCATTGGGTAACTAGCTGAAGTCAGAATTTAGCTTCTGTCTTGGGGCAGTTGAGTTTGATGCTTCTAGCCATAGAGCACTACAGTTAGTCACTCGTTAGCTGTGGAACAATCACCTCTTTCAATAAAGAAGATAGTTCTGAGCTATCACCAACCCCTTATGATAAATGTATGTCCTTCTGTAACCTTTGTACAGCAGGCAATGGATGCCACTTGCAGTTTTGAACTATTCAAATTGTATGTTTTGAAGTTTATTCCATGGAACATTTTTTGTGAGAAACTTGCTATATTTTAGCTGCTGTTGCAAAAATCAAAGGATATAAGTTTTTTAACACTTGCTATGGGCTCATGTACATATTTTACAGAACAGAAACCAGGCTACGTACATAAAAATATGAATCTGGCATGTAGTGGATACTGGCTGTAATTTTCTTCTCTTGAAAGTTAATGTATGCATTTACATTTAATAACTACGAAGATAAATTACAGATTTTGTTTGCCGACTTAAAATTTCAAGTTTTTTTTAACTGGCATAGATGTGACTCCCAAAAAATGCCTGGAAGCCAATGCGTTTTTGTGGGGAAAGCCCAGTATCAAAAGTGTTAACATGTTTGCTGTCAGTGTAAGAATATATCATACTTTGAAATCACGCATTGAGCTGCTATTTTAGTGCAAAATTGCAACTCCATAACTTGCTAGTCGATTGTGCTAGAGAGCTGTTCAAACCCTCAAAAGACTTTGCAAGTCTTCTAGTTTGCACTGAAAATTTTTTTCAGTTTTAAGGTTTCAGATTTTCTGTGGGTGACGTCATAAGTGGTGTAGGTTTTAGGCCATTTTGGCTCAGGTTACCTAGCCCTGGGCCCTGACCACAAGAGGGAAGTATTTTGTTCACATTCTTAGTGGCAACTAGACTAAAGTCCGAGTCTCTAGAGCCCTTGATTGACTTTCTGAGGTTTCTGGTTCAAAGGTTAAGGTAAAATAACCAAAATTAAAAAAAAATTTTATGAGTAATATTTATCCAAATTAATTTTTTTGGCCAAAACTTATGAACCAGAAACTTTAGAAAGTTAATCGAGGGTTCAAAGGACATGGATTTTAGACTAGTTTCCACTAAAAACTTAGCGAAATAATTCCTTTTTGTGGTTGGGGCCCAGGGCCTGATGACCTTGGCCAAAATGGCCTCTACCTATCCCACTTACAACGTTATCCACAAAAAACTGAAACCCAAGGTGTAATTTTTTTTTCATCACAAACTAGAAAACATGCTGAGGTTTTTGAGGGTTTGAACAGCTCTTTGGCACAATCAACTGGTGAGTTACGAAGTTAAAAAGTGGCGTGAAAATATGGGCTTTTCAGGTAAATCCACCTGGCAGCGAAGGTGTTAAGTAATATGGAACCCAATTAAGCACTTGTGATGATGCAACAGAGAAGGCAATTTGCGTAGACAGCAGTTTTTGCTATGATGCTCAATATGTCATGTTCTAAGGTGATAGTCAGGGTGTGTATTTCAGGGTGAGACAAGCAACATTTTGAATCTTTGCAAGTAGAATCAGGATGCTTTTTGTACTGCTGTAATTTCATGCAATAATGAGCTGATAGACATTTATGAGACTCCCCTGACTTTTAAGCACAGCAATATATTAATTTGATCTAGTGTGGATGATTTCAGTTGAAAAATATTTGACAGAGATTGTGTGGTGTTGATATGTGCACTTTGAATATGCATGTAAAACGGAAAATATGCTGATTGATGAAGAACCAAGGTATGCAATATATTAATTCTAGCTTAACATGCATAAACTTAGCTATGTTCGCCAAGTATTTTTTGCTTCAAGTTAATGTACCTGTAATTTTTCATTTGTGGCTGATAAAAAATGAAAATCCCATTGTATTTCTTAATGTGATATATAATACATGAACTGTTGTGTTTTTTACAGGTGAAAAGAATTTGAAAAAAAGCTACAAAACAAAAAACAGCAACCAACGAGTGCAGTTCCACACCTTACTTTGCTGCTTTGGAAAACCAAAGAGGAGGACTGTTTTAGATCACAAACCTGCTCATGAACCTTGGAGTTCTGCAGCTAATGGAAAAGTGGAGCACACTCCTACTCTTACACCAAGTGCAGAGCCAAAGTCTGCAGAGAGAGTGAGTTTAAAACACCATCATTACACTAACAGTGTTAAATGTATAATCTTTGTACATGAAATTTGCTGTTGTTGACTCAGTGTAATCAATGTTATTAATATACACTTTGTGTTGGTGGGAAATTCAACAGAGGTGCCCAATACATTTAAAATAGGGGTTCCCAACCTTTGTCTAACTCTGTTCACCTCAGGTGTTTTTATACATCATCATGTACCCTCTGAAAACCAAGAAAAAATGGTAGTTTAATGTGAAATGTATATGTGAATATTACAGTACTAATCAAAGGAATACAAAATCCAAGCAGTATCAAGCTGACAATAGCAGACATGAAGCTGACTGGTTGGCAGTTGGCTGTTGTCCTAGAACCAGTAATATATGCTTTATCATAATAACATTTGTTCATTTCATATATATATATATATATACAGTTTGTTTTGTGGAAGATGGTAACTATCTCAATGTTTTGTGCTGTGTTTTTATTGGTTTTGCCAAGAAAGTTTCCAAGTATGCTCAGTACTGGTTAATGTGGCTGTAATGTTAACAGGAATGTAAGTATATAATACATAAAATTTATTTTATGGAAAATCAAAAATCTTCATGGAAATGTTTGCCAGCAATTTTCAAACATTGGTTATTTATTTCAAAAACAAAATAATTTAAGTAATGTCTGATTTTTTTGCAATATTGCAAGAAACTTTCTCACTGTAAAATAATGTTTTTACATGTAAATGTGCAGTCATTTCAATCCATGTATTTTCACTGGTGCCAGAGTAGGAAAAACTAGAATCTGGTGGACCAAAGGATATGTTCCAATAGTACTTTAAATTGATGAAAATATAAAAAAGAACAGTGAATGCATCAACACATTTGTAAATGCATGCAACAATAACAACGGAATAAACAAACAAATAAAAAATTTCTATACACAACTGAATTAAGACAACAGAAGCAAGTGATGTAAAGTATAAGCAGCAAAAAATATTAAGCAGTAATTGAGGGAGAAGTAGAAAAGAAAAAATAATAGAAGCACTGTTTCCAGCAACTCATGTTGCTTAAATTATTTTGCTTCTCCAAAGAATGGCTCTAGGGAACAAGTAATTCAAAAAGTATGTACCTTTTAGTTTTATTGTCAATCAATGTTGTTAATGAAATTAATCCTAGCTGTGGGTATGGTACGCACCAATTACCATCTTATGGTACAATTCCATTATTGATTTGGGCTAAGTTAGGTGTAGCCTATCTAACAAAGTATTTTGTTTAGCTACATTAATAAAATTTACTTGTTGTATCATATCAAAACAAGTAGGCCTAGCCGTAAAGCCCTAGCAATATATATGTATTGAAACCTAAAAAGTGGAATAGCTACGTTAGGCTTAGCTAACCTAACTTTTCATTATCAATGAAACCACGTAGTGAATATTTTCACCTTACCAAGGTGAGTAAGGTGAAAATATTTAGTGTGACATTAGTTTTGATTTAACTTACGAAATATGCATAAAGAAACTAAGGGATAATGCTACTCGTTCTAGAGAACATCTGTGGAATGTACTGGCAGTAGTCACAAGCTTTTAAGTGCCCGTTGGCTACACTGACTAACACAAACTTTATTTTTAAGGCTGTACCAAATGGTGACTGCAAGTACTTGCTCCCTGCCAGATGTCCTAGTCTCGGCGAGAAGAAGTGTGCTGTGATTGATCTGGATGAAACTCTAGTACACAGTTCATTCAAAGTGTGTACAGTTGAACTCCATTTTCTATCACCATCGGCTTTGGATGGTTACATTATGTTAGCTGGTTTGTAGATGAGTGTTTGCAGCAAAGTGCTCTTCAGCACAGCAGAGCTTTTCAAAATAATTTGTTAAATCTTGATGAGAACAATTAAAAGCCTAAGCTTTTGAGGATTCAGCCGAAAGCTAATTTTTAAAAATCCTACATGGTTTCATTGATATTTGTGTTTTACATCATTTTTTCACAACTCCAAGTTTTCAAAAGTCTCTATTCCAAATTTCTTTTATATTGTACAAGTAATATTAAAAGTTCATAAAAAGTTTAGAATAGAATTTATGGCCTTATAGAATGAGGCAATTGATGTGACCTGCAAAACGTTTGGTAAGTTATCTGTGTAACTAAATTTTATGTTGTTTGTTGGTGTGATATGTTGCAACCTACTTTGGCATATATTGATTAATGCTGCTATTGTCAATATTGCTATGTGCATGAACCTTGAGGTTTGCAAGTTTATGAAAATAATTGCACATGATGCCAATGTGGTTCAACTTCGGCTTAATGTTTTGTAGCCCATCAGCAATGCTGATTTCATCGTCCCTGTAGAAATAGATGGAACAACACACCAAGTGAGTTGTTTGAGCTTACATAAATAAACATGATTCCTTTTTAGATTCATTTTGTATTCCTCAATATATTTGAAACTTGTATCAGCAATTTTTCTGTCATGTTGTTAAAGCAACTGTAATTAAATGAGTTAGTTTTAACCACACTACTTAACAGGTTGCTAAAAAATAGCCATCAGGCATGCAAATGTGCAAAACTCTTGCACACTTTCAGCTGTCGCTCTTAGACTTGTTTCTATTTGATGTTGGTTGTGAAAAGTTTTAATATTTACAGTCGTTGTGAGCAGGTTACTGCACTGATTGTTGAACTGGTGTGATCAGATTTTGATTAAGTGGCGGAGTGGGCTTACTGTGAATGAATGTGACATTTAGCGTAACTCACTTGAGTTCAGTTGTTAACAACCTCAGCATTTCATGGTCTCCAAAGTTTTCACAATGTATGCCATGGTTGTGACCACCGAAGTGTTTGACATTTTTGATGATATTTTGTGTGGTGGCAATACACTTGTGAAGTTTAGGCTAAAATAAGTTATGCATGAAGATCATTGTCTAATTTTGTAGTCCCTGATCTATTTTGGTGTGGTTGTGTTGCAAGGTTAAGTTTTTCTTGATGATACTACAAAACAATTTATAAAATATTCATTGGAGCTCAATGTGATGTCTTTGTCGATATGTGCTGCTTACGAGGCCAGGCCCGCAACCAGGATATTCCTCCCCGGCAAAATTTTCAGAAACATTATGAAAGCACCAATATTTAACTTTTAGTTGTAAGGTACAACAAGTTGCAATCATTCCCTCCCCCGAAAATTTCAGCTGGCTCTGGTATTGTACAAGGCTAAAAACTTCTTGTAATTAACAAAAGAAATCAAATGGTACAGTATCTGCACTTGATTGTTACTCATTTTCAATACAATATATGTAATAACGCATGCATGTGAGTTGATAGTGCAGGTCATGTGGACTTAGAAATGTTGTTTGTTTTAATCTCAGATAGGTTGGTCTTCGTATTCATAGTAAAAGATAAAATCAGCCGCATTCAGTCTTAAGTTTAGCTTTTGATGCATTCTGGTTTCTTCCAAGTTTCAAAATGAAAAAGGTACTGTTTAAAAAAAGGCTCTGTTTGTTCTGTCAAAACGCCAGCGGGTGCGCTGCATGGCACATCAATGAACTTTAGAACACGTTTTCCAGTTTGCGCTGATTCAATGCATGGTTGAGCGATTGAGAGATCTCGGGAAAATGAGCACGACTTATTGCATGTCTGTTACTGCTAATTTGTATGAGCTATGAAACGAGTATTTGGCAAGCAGTACAGACAGCCTTCTGTGTCATCGTATTAACCGCAAGCTATCCTAAAGCCTATCGCATCTATTAACATAGTTAATTCACGGCTCTTACCTGCTCTGCTTCACCGCATTCAACGCTCTTGACGTCATCGCTAGAACTCGCGCGCCAAGACGGTTATGTATAATTGCGTGGTCACGAGAACCGGATAAATTGCAGTAAGACACAAATGAAAAACAAGACTAAATTCACCATCACACGACAACCATGAAACTTGCTGAAAGCTTTCTGTAAGCCCAGTTCGCTGTCCGATCCTGTTCATAAACACTGCTCAGCAAGGTGCTTTCGTCGTCGTTGTCATGTTTTTAAATCCTTGCACATGATGCAATGTTCTTATGATCAAATGTTTAGGATTGTTAATTCTTGCTGTGCAAACATCTGCATATTTATATTCCGTCTGTCAGGATTTATTTTAAGACTGGATGCCATGTTTCTTGCAGGTATATGTGCTGAAACGACCGCACGTGGATGAATATTTGCAGCGAATGGGTCAAATGTACGAATGCGTTCTTTTCACTGCAAGTTTAGCCAAGGTGTGTTCGTGCAAAGTAGTTACTCATGACCTTGAAATCTAATTAAAGTTTTGTGTTCGTCAGTTTTTTCTTGTTTTGCATATGTGCTTCTCATGATATTAGGCGGTAAACCCGTTATGTTGGGGCTTCCTGGATGACCGCCGACCCCGATTCGAGAGTTGTAATCGTCCAGAACAAGATTATGAAGGTTTCCTAAAAAGATTATGAAGGTTTCCTAAACTGTTAAGGGTAGTTGATTTCTAATTGGTAATTTCTGAGCGTGAATGGAGATTGGCGGGCTTGTGAAGACCTTCAGAAGTTTTTTTATCTCACTGGTTAGTTCACCCTGTATCAAGTTGGTGGTCATCAAAGGTTGTGCAAACGAAGCGTGCTTAACGTAGCGCCACGCTGTCTGAAGTGCCAGTGCTGGTTTGTATTTAATTGTGCCTGCGTTTATTACAGTATGCCGACCCTGTTGCCGACCTCTTAGATAAAAGTGGAGTATTTACCTCGCGATTGTTTCGAGAATCCTGCGTCTTTCATAGAGGAAATTACGTAAAAGATTTGAGTTTAATCGGACGCGAATTGCACAAAGTTATCATCATCGACAATTCCCCAGCGTCATACATATTTCATCCAGACAATGCGGTAAGTTGTAGATAACTGTTATTTTTTGTGTGCAAAGTAATACTACTTTTTGCAAAGGCTTCGACGGGCCTGTTACTGATAAATGCTTATGAAGGGGGATCCTTTTAACAGTGAACTTATTTCCGCTTCCGGGTTTTTTCAACTACCAAACCCGGGTATTTTAAAAATCCTGGAATTGCTGTTGCATTCAAATATTAGTAATTCTGATAACACTGAAGTTGCAGATTGGTGCGTGTGATGGCCAATTAGCAAGTTTGAACTTTCAACTATTATCATGAGGCACGAAGTGCGGGTTCTGCTCGGTGACCATGGTTCGTTCGTTCTTGGTCCACTATATTTTCCTTCAATTGACCTATTTAGACGGATCGTGACGTCATTTTGCACATATTAGGTGTCTACGCGAACTTTTGTCGTTTCGCTAACTTAATTAAATAACTACTACGTGAGGTAGTTCTTCAAAGGTATGCCGTAGTTTCGCGGTTACTGGTTGGTTCATTTATAAGCTGTTATGTGTTAGTTCATATACAAAGTGTGATTCTTCACGAAATCGATTCGTTCCTTTTCAGTTTGCAATAACTTTCCACAAAATATTTGGCTTTCCTTTAGAAGCGACTTTATACACATTTAGTTTAAAGACGTTAGTAATCAAAGGAAGTCAGAATCTTAGAGCCACTTCTTATACAACAAGGTTCAACCAACACCAAAGTGCAATTTGTGCTCCGTTATACAAGTTATGCAAAAGGAGGTGGTTCAAGCACCGAAAGCTTGATCAACCATTTGAAATCAAAGGACAGAATCCATGTAATCAATGAGAGTGAAGACCACCAAACTATTCCGCACAGGAAGGGACCACGAATTGTGAAAAAAGAAATGAGTCTTTTTGAGGCTACAAAGAAGACGTCAAATAACCTTGAAAAACTGTTCCATGCCTTGATGGCAATCAAGCCGAAATCAATGGAACCCGAGAGGGCTTTTTCAGCCACGGGACTATTTGCCACAAAACTCAGAAACAGACTGAATAATGAAAGTGTGCTTTGATAGTCATGCGTCAGTATTATAAACATCATTGAAAAACTGTGCTTAACTCAATTAATAATTCGCTAATAGATTGCGCAGGGACCAACAGTAGTAATTTCACGATGATATTGAGCTTTTATCGCTCAAAATCGCATTCATTTCAAAACCCGAAAAAACGGGTTATCCCAGGTTTTCTTTCTCAGCTACCCGATACTCGGGTTTTTTAATTTTGCCCCGAAGTGGAAACACTACCACTGAGTGACTCGCCGTAGCGCTCCTTGGGCAAGAGCGCTCACTGTAACCGCCCCGACAAAAAGCATTATTCCGGCTTCGGCCTGCCGCCAATCGTTAAATAAAACAACAAAAAAAGCACTCCAAAATAATGGTCCTGTGCAAGTATTTTAATCTTCAAGTTATATTGTGCAAGTACGTTGCTTAGCCGTTATCCTATTGTTTAGCTGTTCATCTAATAAGAACAGAGTTGAAAGTCTGATACAGAGTGGAAGATCGCTGAGTTGAAATTTAATCCCAGGATTTTAACTTACTGCCTGGGCAAATAAACAAAGAAAATGGATCGAATTCTTTCGCAAGCGAGTGTTTCCAGTAATAACGTTTTTTCGAAATTTGCTTATTTCGTTAATGTTTGACTTCTCAAGATTACTGGTTCTGCGACATAAAGCAGTACTTTGCGTCAGCTTGGATTTAGCGGACTAGTAATCAGAAGTCACGTGTAACATAAAAATACCGACCCCACTAAGTAAAAATTAGGTATGTCGCAAGAGAATCTTTAATTAACCGAGTAGTTATTGTGTCAGGAGAGAAGAGTCAATTCTTCTCGCTTCATGCTATCACAGGCAGTATAAGTAACCTCATAACTACTACGGTAAGTCACATCCCATCGGCTGGAGTTTCTCCAGGTGATCTGTTTGTTTTTAGAAGCAATGCGGATGGATTTTCAAGTCGCGTTCGTTAGCGTTTTTCTTGCGATGTCTATCGAGCAACCGCTTCGGAATCACTTGTGTTTTATTGTAAACCTTTCGCAGATAGGAGCAACTCGGTTCAGTGGTACTTAAAATTACTGGGCAAGTGCGCATGCTGAAGAATGCTTCAGCTAAATGCGGCTATCTGGCGAATGTGCACTGTTGTTGGTTGCCAGTCTCTGCTACTTACGCGTATCTTTTTTCATTTAAACCAGTGTTTCCCAATCTTTTTTGGCTAGCGCCCCCTTTTCTGACAAACAAACTTCTATCGTCCCCCTACCATGCCTAGAACCCGTATTAACACAATTTTTTCATGCATTTCACTGTAAAACTCAATTTAGTTAAACGGTAAGTTTTTGTTTACAAATTACATGCATACATGTTTGTTGAGCATACTGTTTTTTATGACATTTGGTCACTCAAAGTTAGTAAGACAACAGAAATGTAATTATTAACTGGGTCTCCTATCGCCCCCCAACCGCCCATTT
>JGI24022J15233_10011021_pt1 | contig 10290 bp, 4 predicted proteins | sample Ectturendosymbi2_FD_15233 | JGI IMG/M metagenome (IMG submission 15233)
ATTTTAACTCTAGACTTTTTACACCAGGGACTTTCATCTGGTGCTGTCGCCTTGGACTTTGTCGATTTTCTATGTAGTGGCACGAACGTGACCACTACAAGCTTCTCCTTTTACTCTTACATATGGTTTATGGGCACTATATTAACAACACTAGGTCCTACGTTTTGTTCGTAAATTTGTGAGTCAGAGTCCATTTCCTAAGTGCGTTTTTGCATTATCAGCATCGTTACGTGGTACTACAATACGAGTCAATAATGATACACGTCAACAACTCATTCACATATTGTTCGTACAATATCAAATGTCTGTTTCACACAGCGTGAGTGTTTTCTCTAGTTCTTTCCGAAACAACAGAAGAGTTCTTTCTTCCATATGTCATTTTACTGTCACAACATGTTGGGGTTAATTTTAACCACAACAGATATAATAATCAGAAATGTTAACAGAAATGCTTGAGGTAAGCGCAATTCTCTAGTGTCACAGACAAAGTTTTCTTCCTTTTGCTGAAAACTGATATAATTGAAATGCGTCACATGTATTAACCTAGGAAATATCTACTCAACCAATGATGCTCCATGAGACGTTCTAAATATGGGCGTCCGCAGGGGGGAATGGGCATTTGCCCCTGTGGAAATAAGGACTAAGAACCAAAAATTTCTAGAAAACCTTAAGTCAGCAGCTTAATTCTGATCAACTGCATTAATCCTTGCAATGACAGTTTATTTGGCTGTATCACACTCTTAAGAGTCCCATTCACGATTCTAGTGTTATGCAGTGATGAAGTTGCAGTCCACTCATATCCGTTCCTTTGCCTGCAGTAGCAGTTTGCGTAACTTGTCCGTGTCTTGAAAAGGTTGGGAAACCCTGGTCTAGATCCATTGTTATTATGCGTACTGGAAATGGTAGCCATAATACGCACTTCATAAAGCGGAAGCCAAATTTGAATTTGAAACTATTGCTGTAATCTACAGGTGAACTTCACTAATGGTACGAGGTGGCACTTGTAGTCGGAACTGAAGGCGTAGCTGCAAAACTTTTTAGAAAAGGCCTGGTACCGCCTTCAAATCATCTCCTGAATTCCGTATTAATGTCAGTGTTATAACATGGACAGTGCACCTCCTCAAGCAGGAGTTTGTAGTAAGGAGAAAGTTGAATTCAATTTGCTGTTTTAGACTGCAGTGAACGTCATCAAAGTCAAATTTAGTGACATCCATGGGTTTCACAACCGCTGCAGAATACAGTTCTTCAATGCACCTACTGGTGCTTGATCTGGTGCTTAAGAAAAAACTTTCGATTGATTTGTTCAGCGTTGTCAACGAAATCAGTGCAGCACTGCCAACTGTTTGAAAGGTAGCACGTATCAGTGAGAGAATGTCTAGCAACCATGAAGTTTGCTAGTGTTTTTGCAGCTGAATTCTAGTAGTTTCCCTTCTAAAAAAATATGAGTTAAGTCCAGCACTGTCAAGGCTAAAGTTGTTATACGCACTGCAGAAAAGCCTCAAATGTTTCAGATTGTGGTTTTCAAAATATGGCGCGTAAAAGAAAAAAAGTGTGAAAACATTTTGCAAAAAATGTGCAAAAGATGCAGATAGGAAAAACGTCATTTCTAACGCATGCCTGAGCGAGTGACTCATTCTGGCCCGGAAGCTGCGACAATGTGCATGTGCGTCTGACGAAGACGCTAAGCGATCGTAAACATCCGGCCCAGTAAGTTTTGAATTGCTGGAACAAACGCAGCACTACTGAGTAGCGGCTCTTGCACGTCGCGTGCGCATTTAATTTACGTTTATTCGAAGGATCACTGCATTTTCAGTAAAGTATTATTGTTTGCGGCCGGACGTCATATACAGTTGGGGAGTTTCGGTGAATTATTAGCGTTCGAACCAGGACGGAAACTTATTTTCGTGACTGGGGGACGATTGAGCATAAGCGCAGCACAAGAGCAAATTATTTTGAAACTGCAGTGGTGTTTCAGGCCTTATAGCATCCATTGCATGTATTTCAAGTTCGTTCTCATGGCACGACGTTGTTTACTTGAGACAACTCTAGCAAAAATGGAAAGCTGGTATTTCAGCAAAATTCAAGCTGATATTTTCCGTAAAATTTTCTACAACAGCACCATGGGTACAAATCAGTCGTAACTAGCAAATAGTAACTGTAGATAGAACATGCATGCGAGAGGTACAAACACGGCGCTTCTGTTGCGTAATAAACACTTGTGATTAAAATACGTCTAACCGTATTGTTGGCTGCAGTCAAGTTGTCATGGTTACGGTGCAAAGACTAGTTTTGGACGCTTAGTAAAACTGTAGCGGCAGACGTGATGGTTCTGAAAATATTTCACTTGCAGGCTTCTTTCGAGTCGACATGATTTTGTTGTTCAATGGTGACATTAATAAAGAAATGTGAGATAGAATGCACCGTGCATACGAGCTACGTAACTGGTGATTGTGTCAAAAGTATGACCTGGTATGAAACAAATCCAATCCCTTCTGTTTTACGCCCTGGTTCGAACGTCAAGTGCACCTGAGTCGCTCTTCACGCACACGAAACTAAAAGACTACAGTATGTCAACAGCAACGAAACTCAAGTTGGCGAATCTCGAAATCCATAAATTTTATTTTTTAAAATTTCGAGATAACAATTTTTTTTAAATACTGAAAAGCATCTTGAAGCGCGTGGTGTCTAAATTTTTACAAAATATATATCCTAGTTGCTCAAAAATTTGTTTTTCCAGTGTATAGAGTGGTCACTTTTCGTTTGATTGTATAAAATTAACCTCGTACAACCTATATTATACTCGTTGCAAACTTACTGTGTGTGCACAGACAGAACTAGCCAAGTAATCACTTCTTGAAAACTGAAAGCGCTGCACATCAGTCTCGTGGCTGCGGGGGGGCTTTAGCCCCCCCAAACCAAGCTCCAAGTCTCCCCAAATTGAAATATGAAATAATATAAATCAATGGGATTTTTGTCAAATTTGAATGTCAAGCCCTCCCGCACAACGAAAAGCCCCCTATCGACAGTTTTCTGGCGACGGTTTTGCTGCATATGCCATGTGGTTCCTTACACGTAATCGCAAGGCGCTCAGCACCATAGGCCTACGGAACGTATGAAGTCAAATTGTATGTTGTGTGATCGTTCCTCTGCCACGCTAATGGTGATACGACAATGCAGCAAGCATATATTTACGCAAAGTACAGTAAATCTACGACACTGTTACATGACGCAGCGTAGCATAGCAAATTGCATCACCTTTGTGAGTTGATCTGATTAGGACATATTTAAAATATTAGTCCTTTAACTGTCCCAAATCGATATTCGCTTGAGCCAACGGCTAGGCAAATTGAATAGGTGCTATCATGCATGATTTTAACACACGCATTTTGTACTCTGTTGATCAGCATCAGTAAAATAACAACAAGCTGCAAAAATCAAACTTTTTTATTTCCGGCACACATTGCCATAAACGGTAGTTTGCGCTAGATAAAAAAAAAACTTTATAAGATCTTACGAAATCGATTTGTGCTAAATTTTTGGAAAACAATGTAATCATTTCAAGTGATTTACTGCAATATGACAGAAAATTTACTTATCTTATCTTTACTTATCTTTTCAATGATAAAAGTAGTTTGATATTTCAAATTTCGGGTCTAAATAAGTGAAAACAGTTCTGGTTGGACACGAGGTCTATTTGAAGTAAACTGATGCTCTTTACGCTGCGAAAGACTAAGTGGGTCAGTTATATTCTTAAATCTTTTGACACAATTAGAAGCCTTCCTTGTAAAATTGAAGAGAGTTTGTACAGGGGAATTGTGTCAAAAGTATGTTCTATTTGCAAAGGTTGCATTGCACACAGTCAAACCGACATACTTGACTTTCCAAAAACCTATCGGCAAACTTTTCTTTGAACTGCAACTTCCTTGTATCACTAGAAACCTTGTCTGTCAAAGTTAACAGTAGTCACAGTTTCTGTTCCAGTTACAGTTAAAATTGCTACTTATAACATCAACAGTCTGATGTTTTTCAGACACTAAACTGTTTCTCGATGTCAAACTGCTTGCAAATAAATGCTAAAACACTCTGCACCTAAAGTTACAAAGTGGAACCTTAGCGTCACCCCTGGAAAATAGCAGAGCAAAATTTTCCACACTATATAATTCTATTTTTAATTAACAGATAAGGCGTCTTTAGTTTGATGAAGATTTTACGTGGAAACACTTGATAAATATTTGCTATTTTGATCTCTATTGCTAAAGATATATTGTTGAATGAACCGCAAGTGAGAAAAGTAAATGGACACTCCTCCCATAAATGTATACGACAAAATGTAGGAATTGCGTTTTAAATTAAAGCAATGTCCTGAATTTATCGTTTCCTTCCTTCGTTGTTGAACAGTTTTCATAGCCATCAATGCTGCTGTCGGGTAATGGTACGTCATATATATTTTTTGTGAGGAATAAAAACACGTAAATTTCCAAATCCGTTTTTCCCTTGGTGATTAAAAGAAAAACAATTGAAAAAAGTAACAATTTATGACAGTTTTTGACAAATCACGAAACCTGTGCCTACATTTTTAAATATTGTTAAAGTAGAAACATAGTTTGATATAAAAAGTTACCAGGTTGAAGCAGGTTCTCTACATCCCTTGCTGAAACCCAACAAATGAGATCCAAAATTTTTAACATATATCAATCGCATTATTGGGTTTACCAATAAAGGATTGCTTTTCTGCAGCAAGCTGCAAGTTCTAAATGATGGAAATCTAAATCTATGTCAGAGTTTGTTTGAATATGTGTTCTTTTCTGATATGCTTGCAATTATTTCTGGATTCAGTCGCAATACATTATTGATTTGCTAAAATAAACTACACGAGCTCGGAGACAATCTCAGTTACGAAGGATGTATGACATTTGGGCCGGTTGAAACATCTCTTGTAAATTTGAAACGCTGTACAATGTCGTAAATTCATCCTTAAAGAAAACCATGTCATTTTGATTTATAATCCTCATTTTGTTTACTTCGTGGTCTCCCTCAAAAATTGGCTTGAATCCAACTTCTTCGTATAACGGGGAAGCTGCCGAAAGAGCTAAGACTCGAATCTTTGAGAAAAAATTTCCTTTTTACTTTTTGAAAATAACAAGGTTTTGCAAATTCATGGCATAATTTACACTGTTCACTGCAATAGATATGATTTACTTACGCTTATCGCTTGCAAACTTTCAACACGATCAAATAATTTTTGTTTTGGTTGAAACTTTGTATTTATTAAGCTTATTGTAATGATTTTTCAGGAAATCAGTTTGCTACATTGTCGGTGGTGTCTTTGTTCAAATCGTGATCTAACACGTATTTGTTTAGCCTTGCATTGTTCTTTAGCCTTGTTCAAAAAACAGCGAGTGGGACGTTGCCTTTTCCTATAAATAGTATTTACGCAAATAGCAATCGTCAACGTTTTCAAAGAAAATTTAATGACAGTTTGAACATAAAGTTTCGTGGAAATTATTTTCGAAATTACCTTTTTTGGCGGCCCACATTATTGCAAAGTTTGTCTATGCCTTGTGGTATGCCCGAAAATGGTAAAGAGATTGTGAGTTACACCACGCGCGTTCTACAGATCCGCAGCCGTTACGCAAAATGTCTACGCAACGGAAAAACAAAAAGTGGAGCAGAAACGCATTATTCCGTTGTTCGTTACAACATTGATAAAAGTCAGCAACGACAATCCAGCGTTATTAGTGCACAGTGCAAGAAATAAACTACCGGTAACTCTATGAACCAAACAGTTTTTCTGAGTCTGTGACTAGAGCTTCTTGGCATGATCGTTGATTACAAGAACATCTGCTCATGCTTCGGACGCCTCGTCATAGGTCTAGACGTGCTGTGCGAATCGTGAGCAACAATAAGACGTTTCGAGAAAGGCGCGAAGACATGTCGCATAACCTTAATTACTGAATAGCTGGCGCTCGGCTTGACGCCTGCTCGGAATTTCCAAGTTGCTTTGCCTGTGGTTTACATTCGCTCTGACGCAGTAGTGTATTGGTTTTTGTGACGAAATAGACCAATGGTTCACACAGTTAAGAGATCATACAGCATTGCGTAGAACAGGCCTGTACAACGTACGGCCCACAGGCCACATGCGGCCCGCGAGAGCTTTAGCAATTGCAGAAAATGTTGCAATAGTCCGACTTCGGGTATATAATTAATTGTCATTCCAGAATTTCTTTCAAGCTACAACAAAATGATAGAGATTTTGAGGCCCTCGGCAAATTTATGTGGCCAATTTGGCCCTTCGAGTTTTCTGAGTTGTGCAGGCCTGGCGTAGAATATATGCCGAAGATATAGCATATTCAAAAGTAAAGTTCTACACAAGCAACAACATTTACTGGTTCCTTTGTCACAAATGGTGAATAAAACATGAATTAGCACAACTTTTATATGAACTTTAATTTCAAGATGAATAGGTTTTACGTGTTATTTTTTATGCTTTTATGCGCACTCTACGACATGCTTGTGTTGGGTTATTTTTGTTTTGTTCGTTCTACAATACTGTTATTGTATTGTTTTACGATTTTTGTTACTTTTTACTTATTTTTGTTTTCCTTTTTATCCCCGAATAAATGCTGTAACGAAATATCATCAGTTCAATGAGTTTGTTATTTCGGTTATGGAAACACACCAGTGATCCTTTGCAGTTTCCATCCGTAAAGAAACTAGAAAGCAAGCGTGGCCAAGACGTTCTCTCACACTAGCACATTCGGAAACAAACTGTTATCTGGATAAATCAACAGATGATCCTGTTGAGAGTATGTGACACTTGCAATCTGCATAGCGAAGTTTGGCGGAATTATTATCATGTGCAGTTTTAACCTGACACAAGTCGATCATTTCAATACAGAGCTTGTGGAGCTGCGTTATGCTGCAATGGGCGCCTGTGAAAAGCATCGAGAAGAGAAGTTTCGCTCCACCGGTTAATTTATTTTATTTATGTATTTGTCTCAGACTCATGGTTCATATCACAAGAATCGAATAACACAAGAGCACAAAAATGTTTAGTAACAGCGCATTACAGAGTAGGTGTTAGTTGATAAACACAGTCAACACTGAGAGAGAAGCAAAACACTGAAACAACGCCCTATTTAAAACTGCATTCACTCAACGTGTTACTTAAAACTGATAACTTGCTTAGAGACCAGTCCAGCAACACAACGTGGAGGTGATAGTTGTTTCAAAATGCGATACATGCAATCGAGAATGGGGCACTATTACCTTACTTCCCACATATGAAGTCTTACGGGATCTGCCTAAAGAATAAATTGCAATTTTGCACGAATACAGATTAGATCATTGCACTTTGTTTTGTTGAAGTGCAAATTAGATTGTGCAAAATGGAATTTTAAATATCAAATGTGGGTGCAAAAATTTGAAAATAGTTCGCTTACCTTTAAACAAATACAACGCTGCAGAAAACAATGCATTTTCTTACTCCTGTTATTCCACGCACGGTTTTAAAGAAGCAAAAAAGCTACATACCTTGTATACCGAAAGATTCGGGTGCAATTTTTTTCTTCACAACTTACTGTGCTTCTCTTTATTAGTTCTCTGCTGCCACCAAGTGAACAGCTAACACGCGACTCGCATCACTTTATGAAAAAATACTTTTGTTTAGCTCCTGCATTGGAATGAAAGTTGTTTCGCACCCGTGCGACACTTACAATATAGGAACAGAAATGCTTTGTTGCCTTCACTACCACCACGAAACTGCATGGGTTAGACCAGTGTTACCCAACCTTTTTAGGCTCGCGGCGCCCCACAGAAGAAACAAAATTTGCGGCAACCAGTGGCGAGCCCATAGCAATTTACTTTAAGATTCACTAACATTTTGAAAATGTATTTTTAACGATATTTTGCAAAATGCCTTTTCTCGCGGCACCCACTGGGTATTGTAAATGACACCCTGGGGTGCCGCGGCACCCCGGTTGGGAAGCACTGGGTTAGACAAATAGATGTTTACCGTATCTTTTGCTAGTTGTGAATTGAACGAAAAATTGCTTGTCGTCACTGCTCTCACCTCCGGAGTTGTAAGTCGGGCCGGACTTTTTGGACCGGGCCAGGTTCGGGATTAAGTTTTTCAAAATGTTGCGGGCCGATTTTCGGCCTCCATACAAAACTTTTTCATAACATTCAGAGTAACTATTTTTGTTCGTGACGTGCATTTGTTGTGCTCACCGCGGTGACTTCTGTGAGTGAAGTGATTATAATTTTTCTTCAGCTAATTCTATTTGCAAATACAGCTGCGTTCTTTTCTTCTCTGCTCGAATTAGTCTCATACCCTTTTTGAGAAGGCGACAACGGTGAGGAAATTAGCACGCGATGGATGGCATTGCATCGAAGGCAGTATGATTTACCTTTTGTCCATGTATTAATGAAATGTTGTGTATAGAGAAGTGGCTCCCAACCGGGGGTCCATGGACATCCAGGAGTCCTCAGCAGGATTTTTGGGAGCCCATATACTTTATATGTGTATATCAGATGAAAGTAAAATAGTGAAATGCCAAACTACTCGCCGTGGTGGCAGGTCCGTAACTAGGGAGCGCATGGGGGGAGAAACACCCTCGAAAAAATTTTGACCCCCCTGGAAATATATGTTGGACATTGTTTAAAAGTATTGGACATACTTTAAAAATTTGGGCCACTCTCAGAAAACTCTTCGCCCCTCTGGTATCCCAAGCTGGTTACGGGCCTGCGTGGTGGTCTAGCTTGTAAAAGACAAGCGGAGCGCAACTCTAGAAGTAGAATCCAGGCTATAGGACAACACAACATCTCGCCTATATGAATGAACCTGGGTATGCACTTTAACGAAGGCATGCAAGTTGTTGCGGCAGCTAGCCTTTTAATTGCGAGCCGTGGGGGAGCTAGTCCGCAGAAATTTGAGAAACGCGTCTTGACAATCTTTCGCCTAGGACCTGGCCCTTACGAATCTGCACATCAACCGGACTGTAGTCTCTTGTTACCTACAGCAATGGCCAACTGAGTCGTAAGCACTCAGAAAATTCTTTGTTAGCAAATCCAACAAACAACAAGCTTCAGCGGCGATTGATCGTCAACACGGTTCCTGAAACACAACAGAAACAAACTAAAAGCATTCTACCAGCGCAGCTAAACTACCAAGACCAACTCTGTCAGATTAGCTGAACGTGCGACAAGCAATAAACAGACAAACGCGCGGCTCACACGACCGCGCCTATTTACATAGATCAACTCGTGTTAGCACATGACTGTAGTTCAACTAACTGCGCTGAACTGCGAAGAGAACGGCTCTCGTAATTAGGCAGACGTGCTAAAATGACAATTAAAGAGGTAGTGAGCGCGCGACGTGTTAATTCAACAGTTAACAAGAGAGGCACTTGGCTGCGACTATTTCAATGAACAGGCACGACTCGAAGACACAACAGCTAACTAGCACTAAGCTTTGCTGTGCTAACACTTAGACATGAACAAAAAAAGTTTACATACCAAGTGGTGTGATCACCACGGCTCTGACATTTCATCTTTGTAATCGTAAATCTTGCTGTTGCGGTCGGCAGAAATTTGGTCTATTTTACGCAAAGCCGAAATCGTTACTAAACTTATAGATTAAACCGACCTGCATTTTATCGTGCTAAGCGCGGTGCAAACAGAAAAACATCTTTCTTTGTTACGACTGTTCGAGATAGCAAAGCAGACGAAGGTCTGCCCCAACATCCTGTTCGCAGACGAAAGAACCAGTTGCTCAACTCAACGTGTCCTCTAACGACCCACGCCAGGGAGTTGCAAAAACGTTGCTACTGTAGAAGTGTCAGTGCAATCCATTAAGGCAGTCCATTAATATTAGACTTTCAGACGGCGTTCAAAGAGTGAATCACACTGTTTGAGCGTAGAGAGTTGCACGTATTAAAATATTGATCACCGGATGTGCAGCTTGAAGCGGTTAAACAAAGGTTAAGACATTTCGTCGCTGCGCGCCGTTATAGTTGTCATTCAATCAAATTCAATAGGAAGTTTGATACTGCCTGTTCTTGAGTAGCTCATCTATACGAAAATAAATTATAAATTTCTGAATTCATTTCTACTGCATTTTTAGGGGCTATACCGTGTTTCATGCTGTCAGATGTTTACTAGGCTGTCTGCCTGAGCTATGAAATGATAATAATCAACCAAGCACAACAAGTTATGCCTTGTTACGTCACGATTGTTTTAACCATAGGTGTAGGAGCAAGCGAATTTTTGGGGGTGCAAAGGATTTTTGCT
>JGI24022J15233_10011022_pt1 | contig 10289 bp, 8 predicted proteins | sample Ectturendosymbi2_FD_15233 | JGI IMG/M metagenome (IMG submission 15233)
TATATAAACCAGTTCGGTAGTATCTCCACTTCATTCTGACGATATCCCTTGAAGAGTGTCAGACGAAAAGCTTTGGGATGAATCTCTTACTTCACGCAATGCAGGAAGTTTTGCATTTTTTTGTTTTTCAACACACAGACATCAAGACACTGGTGTAGGAGGCGGCGGTTAAGGGGGTGAAAGCGCACCCCCACAACTTTTGATTCGGTGAAAATCCGGGCAAAATCCCTTAAAATCCGGGCAAAATCTGTGGATATTTGGGCAAAATGTGTGAAAACCTTCGCGAAATCACTGTATGTGCTTTGATTTAACAAAAATGGCACCCAAAATTGAAGTGAGGACGTTTTTTTATTCAAGTATTTTCAGGCAAGTTTGGGGGAAATTTGGGCAAAAATGGTGCTTGAAGTGCTTTGATTTGAGAAAAAGTTCCCGATATGAAATGAAACGCATGCTCTTGCACCTATGCATCAAGACGCTGAAAGCATGTGAACTATGAGCACCGGTTTCGCGACGTTTGCATTTTCATGAAAAAAGGATTGCTGCTTTTCAACTCAAAACAAATACCGTTCTGTCGCCATCAACCGAAAGTTTTTAAACATCAAAACCTGTTTCTGATCAAATTATCACCAAACACAAACGTTAGATTAACAATTTGATGCCCTTATTTTTCTTTCGCAAAATGATGTTACGTTGCTCACATGATTTTCCCGAACATGAGGATTTGCTTCAATATTTTACGTTATATTCAGGTGTCACCGGGAAAGCCACATATTTTGTTTGCCTTNAATGCTCAGACTTACTGCGTTCATTAGATTGCCGCAAACGTGCGTTGCTAAAACAGCATCTTTAGATATTGTGACCCTTTGCCGTCGTTGATGTTATTATATAACGACAACCAATTGAAGATGACGCATAGTTTCCTGACGCCCAATTCAGGTCCACATCAAGCAAACCATAACACATGAGTTAACGCACTTCACTGACTTCATTTGAACAAGGCAATGATACGTGATTAACGGAAATATTATGGGACGCAGCCTTCTGCTGCAAAGGCCTCATGTCTGGACTACTAAGAGAACAACCTCCGCGGTCCTCGTTATCGTCAAAACAAAAACTTACGTTCTCTCCCCCACTAAAACAACTTCGACCCCGTCGTCAAGGAATGCGAAACGAGGCAAAAACGCGAAGAAACGTCGCGTAAGGGCAATGATAAGCACGGTACGCACTACGCAGCAACTCTGCGAACGTTACATGACGCGACTCTACCGTGTTTTCGCAGATGGTCCATCGGGTGCGCTGTGCATCGCCGAAGATCCATTAATTGGAACGCAGGTAAAGATCTGCTGGCGATAACGCAGAAGATTCATACTTTACTCTAAATCGGAACTTCGGCTAAGAGGGGTGCAATTTTGAAATACGTCTATAACCCTTCTCCGCTCTCGCGTTGGTTAGCACAAAAATTTTTGCCGCCATGTCCGGCATTCCGCACAGCCGCATCCAGCACCTTCATAACTGCGCTACTCTGGTGTTTTCCCAGCTGCAGGAGCTCATGTGCAAACCAAGGCTAAGCCGAAGTTTTTTCTTTGCAGTGTCTAAAGATCCCAATGCTGCTTGTTTTTTATCTTAAAGTTGGTGCGAAAGAATAAAAAATGAATTTGCGAAGGGCGAGCTGACGAAAACTGTGGGGAAAATAGTTTACCTCTCACACTCTGTAACACTGTTGCTTTTCTGTCCATAATCTCGATGAACACCGACCTTCATTAATGCTTTCTATATTGTACTTGAGAAAAACGTGGTACGAGAATAAGCGCACTTTTCTTCAAGCGCACTTTTCTTCAACGTCGAATTGCAAGATGTTTTCCTCACAAACGTAAAACAACAATCCGTTTTTGGAAATAGTTACTGTATTCGCGGAACAAATATGCAGTTAAAACCTTTCAAAAGTAAACTTTTTCAAGAAATCACTTTTAAATTAAAGCTTTCACATGTTTGTCAAAACCTAAAGAGTTAAATTAAACCAAGGTTCGCACCTTCACGCGCTAATTAGATGCCAAGTTGAAGCTTTGGTGTTTAAGTCCCCTAGTTTGTCTAAACGGCTGCAGAAAACACTGGATATTTTTCACGTAATTTCATCGTTTGTCGCTGTTTCTTTGCTCTGTGCGAAGCAAACCATATCTCATGTAGATGGCTGGTGACTATTTGCTGGTTGAACAGATTCAGAACCAATGTGAAATACCTGCCGCTACATCGGAACAGGCAGCGTACCTCCTCGATGCTGCGCTTGCTTCGCGAAGCTGTTCCGGGACACGGAACACGCACGAGCAGCGTCGTCATTCGCACATGGTTTTCAGCTTAAATTTATACGAAGAGAAGGCGAACCAAAACGGCCGAAACGCAGGTAAAAAGAGCGACAAAGTGCAGATCGTTCAAACCAGCACTGATCCTAGTTGATCAGCAGCAAGTTCTTCTTAATTTTCGATGCCACTGTCGCAATTCTTTCCAATACTGTATGCTGCGTGAGGTTGCATGAATGACCAGCTTAAAACTCTTTCAGATTGCCAAGAGTTTCGTGTTATAATCGAAGAAGCGGACGAAAATATTTACGCAAGTTTACTCCTTCATTGTGGGGTTGGAAAATGATCTACATCGCCATGGTGTTGCCAACGTGAAAATATTAAAAAGATGATACTGCCTTTGCAAATACAAGATACAGTTTGAGCAAAATTTAATATAGTCAGCTTCACTTTTACTGATAACTCTTTTTTTAAATGTTGTCCTATTGGACATGCCAGACACAATTCAAATTGTATTTATTAATGTTAAGTGGAGAAGACAGTCACGCAATGGCGCAGAAAAGCTTTTGGGAGCAAAGCTACTCGTTGCCATTTGTTTCTGCCGGTCTGTGGTTAGGTTTGCAGTTTCCTTGCCAACCAGTGTCTACAAATGAGCACATTTTTCCATAAAAAGTCAGATATGCCAAGAAAATATGTTCTGAAAGAATGGAAAACCGAACACAAGCGTTTTATAAAGAGCGATATGCTGAAACGCTGCCAAAAATAAACCGTAATTAAATAAATGAAACATGCAAACGTACAAGTGTAATTGATAAAAGCCGACTCTTTCTCAAATGTAACAAAACATAGTTGGAAGGTGGGTGTAAAACAATTCCAACACGAGGTTATGTCTGCAACACCTGCAGTTTTCCCTGAAGATATGTGAGGAAGAAAGCAAGCCTTCTGACATTTTTTCAGATGCTGGTATTTACAGTCGTTTGCACTTCATCGATTTGGGCAGCTGCGAGAAAAACTTGATCAAATCACCCAATTCGCTGGCTTTGTCCCTTTCATCACTGGGACATGTGCTTATGGCGATTATCAACAACTCGAAGCATGTACCGTTCAGGTGAGCGGAAAAGTGGAGGAAGCCGAAGGAGAATTGCGAGTTCTGCAAAGAAACTTCAGTGGAATCGGTGTAACCTTTGTATTAGGGCAAGTTTTTAACTGGAAAAAACGCCGTTTTGGAAATTTTGGCATTCACTTGCATTGCACTAAGACAGCTATGTCCAACCCAAATGGCTTCCTGAGCCAATAATTGCGTCATATCTTAACCAGGGCCGCACACTGAATCACATATTAATGAGGGCCGCACATTGAATGGGTTACTTCAGGGGCGTTACGAGGTTAGACGGCGCCCGGGGCAAGAAGCAAGTTCGGCGCCCCCATGTTCGAACCTGAGCTCTTTCGGAAGGAAATTTACTGTATTGAAGAAAGTGCTTGTGAAAGTTTTGGGACAGACGTGATAAAATGGCATTGAGGACCACCTGCAAAGTCAAATTCAAGATTATCAAAATAAGGACAGGTTGTGAAAATGTAGGGTATTTTTACTACAGCGAAAATCTAAACTGGGCCGCACAAAACTTTCGACTGGGCCGCATGCGGCCCGCGGGTCGTGTGTTGGACATAGCTGCACTAAGATAAAAAAGCTTTTGTTGCATATTTAACGAGTCTGCAACTCGTTCGCCTGAATTCTACGCTGGAACACGGAAGTGCCTTAATAAATCAAAAGAATGTCCGAAAACGCATCGATTTTCTGCTTAAGGTTGTATTTGCAAATGCTATAGATGCTTATTAATTTGCGCCCTTTTTACCTTTGCACTTTTATTTGTTTTATCTCAAGTGCTCTCAAACTCTACTAACTTTGTTTTTGTCAAAGGCAAAGCAAATTGACTTGCGTGCTGAGAAACTGCCTTGGTAACTACAACTGCCGGACAGTGATGATCGCGCACGTTTCGAAGGACCGACAGCACCATGCCGACGCAATCACCACCATCCAACTCATTTCAAGAATCCATCGGGTCCTGCGAAAGAGAAACAGGGTGAGGATTTGTCGCAGATTTTTCAGGTCAATTGTGCAATTCGACTTCTTTTGCGCGTGCGGCTTCTATAAGCAGGAACCGTGGTTAAAACCATTGGTTGAAAGTGCTTGTGTTCTGTACGCATGGTCGTCGGAAGGGGGACAGAGGGGGCCTTGGCACCCCTGGACTTTGAAATTTTCCAATAAAAATTTTAACAAAAAAATGTTGTTTTCTTAGTTTCGAGTGGGTAAAATGAAATTTAACCACTATTGGCCACCCTCGAAAAAATCTATACGACGCCCATATCTGTAAACATCCCATAGAGGACCTGTATATAGTAGCCATTACTTCAATAAAAATGAAAACCCGCTTTTGGTGTATCTTACATACTGGAAGCACTGATGCCACTGTGTACTGCGTTTGTCGCTGTATGCATCACCTACCAGCAGCAATTGCAGAGATGAGGTATTTTGGTGCAAGTGCCTTTGGATGTTCAACCATTTCACGTTCATTGCATAAGTGATGACAAGCAACTGAGAGCGTGATATTATATTTAAATGTCAACTTAATGAATGTTCTCCAGGTCGCCGGTAATGTCAAAGTACCTACGGATAATAGTGGTTTCGTTCTCCGGTAAATTTCCCGATTACTTTCTGAGAAACGTTTACCTGCAGGCCATGCTTACGTGCAACAAGTGGAAAACCATTTGATAATATGTGATTTCATCAAAAATTAAAATTAGCCTCAAGATATGCTTTTATTATCTTTACAGTCAATAATAAATTAGACAGACGAGAAGGCTTTTCCAAATCTATCAAAATGATACCTGACAGCGGTTTTGAAACTATTTCTTTTTTAAGGACTTTTTGTGTGCTTCATGCAAAAAACATTTCCTGATTATTTATTTATTAGAGTTCGGTCGCATCACAAATGTAATTAAAAGGCTCGTTTGCGCTGCGCTGGAAGTTTACAGTCGTTTGGTGAAACCAACCGGGTTCCCGGACACGCACATGTAGGAGCATTTGCAATTAAGCATGAAGAAAATCAGGCGTTCATTTTTCTGGCCCGATTCCTTCTCTTTTCTCCGCCTCCGACACAAAACTTCTTTACCACCGTTTTGAAGATAGCGATCGCTTCTTCTCAACCAATTGCAGGGTAGTACTCGACGGACTGACCATTGAACGAGTCGTGCACGGCCTGAAAAGGAATTAAATCCGTTAACAGCAATGCCCCAATATGCTTGTGCAACGACGTCTCTCTTGCGGCTTTCACTCATGCTGCCGCTTCTTTGCAGCCGCCAAGACGGTGCGATGAGTCAGCATCTGTCGGTTACGGCGCCGGGGCTCGTATCCCGCGTTCCAATCATCTCTACCTTCGATCACGTGACGAAGAAAGCTTGGGCTCAAGGTTCGTTCGCTTGTCGTCATCGACCGCTTCGAGCGATAAAGTTTGCTGGCATGCGCCCCCACCGTCCGCCGCGGCGTTTTTTCACCCTTCGCAAATGAACTTTTAACCCGAAGCGGAGTTATCAGCGTTAAGTATAGGCACGCGTTTGCAGACTTACTGTGTAAATGCACACACCAGTGCACACGCAAATTAATACAACATTCGAGTGAATTCGCGTGCACTTCAAGCTAATCAGACTCAATCCTTTAAAGGTCCGCAACGCTTCCGATACAAAATATGAACTAATACAATGGCACACATTCCCTTGGGCATGGCGCTAAACTGAAAGATTACGCTGCTGAAGACGAGGTGCGGATAGATTCCCTTAACGACTCTTAAAATCTGCAGTAAGCAATCGTGTTCGGCATTTGGTGGTTGATTGACAGCAGAAACGCGAAGACTTCATCGCTGATGCAGAGGTTTATGAGAGCGTTTGCAGAGGACAACAAAATTTATTTGCGCCGTTAAGATCAGTTGTTTGGCCTAAGAAAAAATGCTTGGCAGGTACATTTATGAAGCAAATTCTTATCGTAAGCGATGCGATTTTTAGAAAATAATGGATTCGTTTCAACACAATGCAAACATTTGCCGCTGTAAAGTTGGTTGACGTGAACAAATTTCAGTCATACTTTCTAAATTTCAGACATGCCACCCGTACGAGCAGTTAACCCTTTTTGGAAAAATATGCTTGTTTGTTTATGAAATTTCTCCAAAACAAGTTTTCGTCTAAGCCGGGCAGATTTCTCGCAAATCCGTTTTTTAAAGCGCGTTTGAACAAATAGACGACTACGAGCAATGGTAGGCTTGAAATTAGTTTGAAAGTAAATTTTCCAGCAGGAAAATTTGAAAAAAAGCAGGAAAATTTGCGGGGCGCGCATTTCTCTTTTAGAAGTCAGCGGCAGCATGGTCAGAAAAATGCATCATCCGTAAATCAGCGCGGTTGCCAACAATTTCAATAAAATGCACTGTTCAATTCAATCAAACAAGGTTTCATCACAACTTTGTGTATGGCGTATTGGTATTTCCCATTTTGTGCAGATATGCTTACCCTCGCCTTCTTAGACAAACTGTATCTTGCCGCCTGTTTTGAACCTGGGGTGAAGCCGCACCGTTTTATCTGTATGTTTGGTTTCAGATCGTATCTCTTGATCATTGCGTGATCACCGTATCACAAAATTTCCCGCATTCAGGATACTTACAAGATATTTAAATTGAGTTCGGCCTTGCACGAGCAAAATCAGATTTATTTATCGAACACTGTGTTTTAGTTTTTATCTCCTGCCTTTCTATCCCGTTGCCTTTGTCTCAGTTACGTTAGATGTAGATACATTTCTGTACTTTGCCACTAACTCTGTTCTGCGGTTATACAGTTATCTGTGCCTTGCTAGGAAATCAAGTGTTTTAATTGCTGACCTTATCAACTGTGGGTAGAGTTTTCCTGAAGGTTCAAGCAATTCATTTTAATTTCAGTAATTTTAAAGGGTTTGTGGGAATGACAGGTTTACGGACGTACATTGATGCAAAATTATTTATGCTTATCAATCGCGAAGACACTACAATTAGATCAAATTGCGTACATAAGCTGCGGCTTGTGTCGCAAGGTAGGGGGCAAAGAAGGTTATTTGCTTAAACAGGAAGATAACCAAAGTACAAACACGAGGAAGCCAAGGATGAACAACGTCGTAGTTGCTGCACGATGTGACATTTTTTCAATAATGAAATCGTATTTAATAATTTATCGGGAATTTTGAACATATATTATTTTTGCCGCAATGATGATCCCTCTGGTATGAAGAAAAGGATAAACGCAATGTAAAATATAAGCAAATCCTAAACCAATGTAGGTAGACATTCATTTCAAGCCAAGCACAAGCTTGATTAAAAACCAAGCAAACAATCTCATAATTTGCAAAAAGCTAAAACCATGTGAAAGCCGAGAGAGGTCATCTGACTGTAAAAGTACATAAGCAACTTTAGTGCTGTCAGATGGGAATGCGGAGGAGCGTCCACCTCTCCTTCTTTGAAAAGGGAACAGCGTTTTCTTCGTTACTGGCGTGACAACGAATTTATGACGCTTTTCCCATCCTTGTTTGTAAAATTTTCAACAAAAACGTTTTTTTCTATCTTGAGAAATCTGTTTTCTTATCAGAGCGTTCCCTTATTTGCGTTTTTAACACTACACCACTGATAAGCTATGAGCTTGTTTTGGGTGAAGTGCTAACCTTAACCTGTGCGCTAAATATGACATCATAATTCAGTAAACGTCTGATAAAATTGTTAGAAAACGCAACGTCAGATTACCGCTATATATCACAGTGAGACAAGAATGTAGTTCAGGTCTTGACACTGTTGATGACCTTCAACTGTTCAAAAATTCAGTATAGCTTCGTTCCTAGTGGCACCCTTTTTTACTCGATTTGAGGTTTAGTTCTGAATTCTGATATCCATAACTTCATCAGACAACAGTTAATTTAAGCCTTAACGCAGGGGTGGGGAACCTATTTACTATCACGGGCCGCATAAATGGTGGATTATCGCTGGCGGGCCGCACAAACAATTGATTTACTCCATACAATTCAACCTTTAACTATGAGGGATAAGGGATTCGACTTACTAGCTTGTCATGGATCTTCGTTTTCACGCGATTTTGCACTCTCAATTGGGTAACGAAAATTCTGATGCGGGCCATGTCAAATGTTCATGTGGGCCGCAAGTTCACCACCCCTGCCTTAAGGTGTAGTAGCTAGGTTATCCAGAATTACATGTAGTTGATAACTTTGCACGTAAATTTGTGACTCTTCGAAATTTATTAGTGACACTCTCAAAACACCTAAGAATTTATCTGCACAAACACTCTGTTCCCATACATTCATTATCTCCCTTGTTAGATACATCTGCTTTTTTCCGTTGTTGCTTTCACTGAAAAATCGTTTTGTTTCGATCGTGCTTACTTTGGTAACAATTGTCTCAGAATTATGGACTAATTTGTAGTACTTCTCGTGTGATAAATACTTTTTATTAATTAATTAATTTCCCGGAAGTTATGAATTATTCCGATTTCTGGAAAACATGTAAAATTCGTGTCATGTCTTTCACATGTTTTATAGGCTGTGCTCCCCAGATTGCAGTGAAATTTCCATTAATAGTCATTGGATTTGTGGGTACAAAACTCTAGTTGTCTGACAATAAAGACAGGGATATCTAGGAGTTCTATATAACCCTGAATAAAGATCTGTATTGTTTTGAATAAATATGTAGATTTGAATAGACCACTCTAGACCATAGACCCACCACTCCTGCTGGGCATCAGAAAAGGTTACGGCGTTTGTGCTTCATCCCATGGTTAGCACTGGCTGGAAAATGCTGAGGATAACGACAAAACGAATCAAACCAGTCAGCATATTTACACCTTTAACGCAATGTTTTTTAACTCACTACTCACTTTTTACTGACCCGATCGCCATTACCAAAATAAGATAGTTTTTGTCAACTTGTGCAGCGCAAGATTTAAACGAAAATAACTCCCTAAATTCGACACCGCAAAGGTGAACCGATTCCGCTGGAGGTACGAGCCGCTTAACAATTGCTTCATCCGCCCTCGTTTATTGTGTGGAAGAAGTTCTGCGGGTTGGAAATATGGCGATTCGTTGGCTTAAAATTGAATTCCTCTAAAATCAAATTAAAACCTTGGAATAACTTTTAATCAAGACTTCCGCTGTCAACAACGCACAAAAAAAGTTTCCATAAATCCTCTGTTCCTCGTGTTTAAAAAGCTGTGCTCCCAATTTTATGTCCTAAAATTAGTTTAATTGATTTATAGTCATGAACACTAAAGCTGGTTCGCAGGAGTTGATTTCAGTGTAGATGAGTTTATCACAACCGCACCAGTCACGAAAGAAGAAAAGCGTGCTCGTAATAAGCGCTAATACTTCCTATTCAGTGTCTCATGGCGTGTGTGGTTGCTACTTGCTACCTGTTGGGTTGATCTGTTAAAAAGTAGAGGCAAACGGTCAGGTGCCCTGAAAATTCTGCAGATTGAAAGCGAAGCTTCAACAGTATAACTCAACTCTTGTGCCTTTTTCAGTTCTGGAATGGAGTATACCTCGGGAAGCGAACTTTCATGTGACACCGTCGTTTACGTGGATAAAAACGGAATGCCTGTCAGCGACCGCGAACTCACCGACAACGAAGGACCCCCGCAATCAGCGTTCATTTCTACAAAAGCCAGGTCGTCTTTCATCCCAAGCCCGACATCTGGTGGCGCCATGGTGTACAATGTTTCTGAGGCCAAAGTTCAAGACCTGTACCCGGTGACGAACAGCAGACAGCTCAACCGGCACGACGCTCATGTCGCTTTGCGTGAGTATCAGTCCGAAGTGAGGTTCGTACGTCAGGAAGAACGGACACAGTCAGGGAGGATCTTATCATCGGTTGCAGAAAATGGTGGGTTCGTCGAGAGCATGACGAAGTCGCCTCTCGATGCCAAGAC
>JGI24022J15233_10011023_pt1 | contig 10289 bp, 8 predicted proteins | sample Ectturendosymbi2_FD_15233 | JGI IMG/M metagenome (IMG submission 15233)
CAACTGCTGGTGTTTGGCCGAAATCAAAGTACGAATATATCATACCCCCGCTCTCGAAGTGTTAACTGTAGTTTGAGTGTTGCAAAATATCGGCATCGGCAATGAAAAATAGAGCATCAGTATCGGTCCAAAAAGCCTTATTGACCGAGCTCTACCTAAAATCCAAAAACAACTTGATTAGTAGGACTAGTAGCCTAGCGCAACTATTTACTGTGGAATAGACAGTGGATTGATCTCATCGTCAAATTTCCAAATTATCATTGCTTTTGGTCACAGCACATTTATTACTACACAATCGATGTTTGTTCCTATGAACATGGTGCTGAAAAGATACTTAGCTTGTTAAACATTTAGCAAATGTCAGCCATACAGCATCTGTAGAGTGCTATCTATTGTTCCGATCAGAAATCCTGAGCAGCATGTGCGCAAAGCTTCACACTGTTGCAGCAAGCAACAATAGAGATCATGCTCGCAATCTCTCGTACTATTGCTTGCTCGCGCTACAAGTATAATCGTGTTATTTTTCACGCACATCCCGTTTGTGGTGAATCACACAATCAACGCAACGCCACCAGAGAGGTTGCAACACTATCAAAGATGGCGGTGTTATAAATATACTTGCTAAATCACTGCGAAGAAGAACGATTGAGTTGCAATTGCTCTGATGATTTTACATCATAATGTGTAAGTGACTTACTTGAAATCAATATAGGACTTTCTTTGCAGAAAACCACATCGTCAACTGCTCAATTCTGAAAAAACTGTTTTTGAAATACAACGCTTGACTGATATTTTGTTCAGATAATGTGACCACAATTTATAGGTTCAATTGAAAAGACCCTGCATTACTTGTCGTGATGCTGAGGAAGGCCTAAACTTATTTGATTTGGTGGCAACCTAGTAGGTGCAAACAGCAGATAAAATTTAGGCCGAAACTACAAAACAAAATGATAGCGATTGGACACTGTCCTATTGCCATGAAGCGAAATATTACAAAACAGCTCTGCATGTGCGTGGCAGAGCACAAGTTTCTGACAGCTTTGCTTGCATTGGAGATGGCACTGCCAGAGGAGGAAATTCCGAAACAAGTGCGTTTGACGCAATATCAATTTGAAGTGTTCAAAAATGTGAATTGTTTCATGTCATTGCGCAGGCGCCACTTAGACAAGGCAGGGACATTGTTGCTTCGTAATGGTACTATGCATAGTATGCAATGTTAGAAGGGAAATGTAGGTTGTAGCCTGTTCCAAATTAGAGAACTGCAGTGACAGTGTTTGATATTTTTTCATCGGCTTTAATGCATACTAACGACCTAGCAATCATGCATATTGATGGAGACTGGCAGGCAGTGGAAGGGGTGCTGACCAAGGACATGGCAACTGTAGATGAGTACCTCCAGGCTTGGAAGCTAAAGCTCAGCACTACAAAAACGGTGTCAGCAGCCTTCCATCTCAACAACGAGGAGGCTCAACTTGAGCTTAACACTTTAGATTCCGATTTAATTCCAGAGTTCAGTTGTTAGCTGAAACCGGACTATTTTTTGAAGCTGGTGGACTCTGAAACGTCAGTCAAGATCATTTCGGATTAACACAATGACGTCTGCGTGAACAAGGTTGTGACACCGCCATCGCACGCGCGAGAATTTTCGCTTTTGCACCGGCCACGTCCGTGCATGCATTACTGGTGCGCTTGGCTTTGTGCCTTCTAGACTAACATCCAGCAAAGTATGCAGTAATGCTTCTATTACAAAGCGATCAGTAACATTCATAATTGTTCCAAAAAAGTTAAGGTTGTGGGATACAGGGGAACTTCACAAAAATATAACACGAATGCCACCAAAATCGTCCATAAAAAACTGAGCTGAATCAGGGTTGAATTCGAAGTAGCCTATTTGTTTACCTAATACAAACTTATATTGGACAATATTTTGCTCACAAAAGTATATAATTCCATGCTGGTAAAGGCTTGCTAAGGTCTTTAAATAATACTAACACCGTCAGTACCCCAGCTCAAAATGCAAAAAACTTTTCATCGCTATCACTGAGGCATATTGAAACATTTTGGGAGCACGGTCACGTATTTGAATAAGTCAGCAATAATTCTGAAGCTCAACTGAACCTAAAATTTTAACTTGTTGGATATCGAATACACTTTATTATTTCAAAGGCAATATGTAATTGTCGCCTGAAAAACGCAATGGGTACCAAAAGCAAAAACATCAAAAGGTAAAAAATAAAACATTTGGCCAGTAGCCTTTGTTCACAATCGAATGAAGATCAAAATTATATTCTGGTCGAAGTTTGAAGTGTCAAATGCAACAGAAACGAAAAACGTAGACACATGGAAAGATGTTTTTTCAATAATATTTTACACTTTTTCAGTCACGTAAAGTAGCCTGCCTATGGCGAAATAGAACAAGGGATTCAACACAGAATCAGAGTAAATGTTGCTCAATACTGGTGGTGCTCCATGCACTGTTGTCACAAATTTAGCAACCACGGGCCTTATTGGTCATATAACTGGCACAATAGTAAGAATTATTGTGAAGTATGCTCTTGCTCAGCCACAGCTTAGCCTACGCATTGCACCTTTTTTGACATGAAACATGCACAGTCGAAACATTTCAGATGATCTACCCACAATTGTAAACATATGAAAATCTTCCAAGACAACTTCTGCAACCAAAAACGATTACTTATTTTTACAATTCTTGCCGGTGAAATTGAAATCTAATGCACATTAGGCAACAAGCATTAGTAAGAAAAGTGAAATATGCTTTGCTTTGGGTTAGCCTACGTGTTGCACTCTTGATTTTTCATGTACATGAAACGTGCAAAGTTGAAATACAATATTTGAAAAGACCCACTCAGAATCACAAGAAGAATTATGTGAATGTAAAACATTTTCTTATGTGACGTCCGGTAGTTTGCACATCAAATCCAGTTGGTTTTTAGCAGACAAGGATCAGTAGGAAATATCGAATAACTTGCTATGTCAGCACACACCTCACACAACGTTCACGAGCATAGAAACATCTGCAAAATAGTCAATGAAATGTGCACAGTTGAAAAATATTGCTTATTTTTATATTTCTTGGTCCTTGCTCTTGAATTACAACATACATTGGCGTTACCAGTAAGGAAAATGGTTACATGAGCACTGCTATAGGCTAGCCTGCACATATTCACATGAAGCATACAAAATCGAAATTCAGTAGCCTATTTGAAAAAAGCCCACTAGACTTGGACAAAAAATGCGTGAAGATAAAAGCATTTTTAAAATTTTCGAATGTCATATGTTTTGAACTTCAATTCCAACACGTTTTGAAGACAGGAAACGCGAACTTTGCTTTGCAGTAGAGTAGCCTGCGGGACTGAAACCAGAGCTGTTGCTTCTGCGTTGTCTCAAGAGTCGGATTTTTTTATTCAGAACCTTATTTTCTTACTGTGGGTCCTTTCTGAAAAGCTAAGGTGTGTGATCAACATACATGTCGTTATGTGTTCGGTGCAACCAAATAGGTTTGTACGTTTTGACGACTCGGCAGTATTGTGAAAAAAATTCACTAAAATGATTTGTTCTGCATAAAAATAAATCAGAGAGCACCAAGCAAATGCAATATGATGCAACCACAACAGACCGGCTTGAACCAGATCAACTATAAGAAAGATCACTTCGACGAAATAAACAAAAAACTCAATGCCGAAAAATATGAATGTCCTTCGATTGCACTAATTTGAAAATGAGAAAAACATGTTTCTTTTTTAAAACTTGTACTTATTTACAGTTCAACTTCACGCATTGCTTGCACACGAAAAAGTCAAAAAGTCCATCCGATTCCAAAGAGATCTTGGTAAAATACACACACAGAAAAGCAAATGGAAACAAACTGCGCAGTTCATCAAAAAAGAGTAGATAACATTATTTGGAGTTCACTTTGGTGTACCCAACTCGGGAAAACTTTCAGAAACATTGCAGGAAAAACAAAAATGACATACAGTTTGTTGAACGTCTACTAATGCTTTCATGAAAATTTTCATTGGATATTTATTGGCTGATTAGCAAGCTATCTAATATGAGTTTCAACTTGTAGTAAGCAGTGCGTAGCTACCATTTGAACTATGCTTTGGCATATTAGTTATGAAAAACGTTAAGCGAACAGTACCATTTGGCGTTCTGCTGCAATTTGAATGCATTGTTCATATATATGCAATCTTCATCAGGATGGCAAAACATAGATGCAAAATTCTTCATTTTGCTGAATTTTCGCTGTGTGGTGGTCTGTAGACATTTTTTGTGCAGTCCCAGTTGTTCCTCAGGAAGAACAAAGCATGACGTCCTTGCAACAGAGGTTGACCCAAATTTCACACCAGCGACAGCTTTAGAAGCCACCACTGTCTTGTTTTCTTCACTGGTCCTGTTAGCCGTTCCACTTAGTTTCAGTGGATAGCAATCAGTAAGAAGCATTCTATCTGCGCCTGTACCCTACAAGACGTTCACAAACATCATGAAAAGTAGAAAAATTCTTATAGATGCACTTGAAATTCCAAACGTGTGTTTGAACATATGCTTTCTTGTGACTTCTGCTTGTTGCACGTCAATTCCAACTAGTTTTAGTAGAAAAGCATCAGTAGGAAATATCGACAAGCTTGCTATCTGCGCGCACATCTTGTGAACCTTCAGAAGTATTTTGAAAAGTGCAAACATTTGAAAAACAATTGAAGGAAAAGTTTGCATGTAAAAGTGTGTATTGTTTTTACAACTCTTGCCTTTGTGCTTGAATTCCAATGCACTTCAGGTGACAAGCATCAGCAACAAAAATTGCCATGTATGCTGTGCTATAGGCTAGCCTACATATTGCAATCTTTTTCACATGAACCATGCAAAGTCGAAATGTAGTATTCAAAAATAACCCCCAAGAATTGTGAAAATCTGTGTGAATACAAAAATATTTTACTTGTGTAAGTCACTGTTGCTTGTTTGCACACCAACTCCAACTAGTTTTATTAGACAAGCATTAGTAGGAAATATCGATATGCTTGCTGTGTGTGCCCAAGCATTGTGAAAAGTACAAAAAGTGAAAATGAATCAACAAAAAATGTGCAAATAAAACCATTGCATGTTTTTGTGTTCCTTGGTCTGTGCGCTTGAACTCCAACGCACTTTAGGCAGAAACTATAACAAAATCACGAAATATACTCGGGTACGAGCTAGCTTAGGCATTGCATTCTTCGTTCACACAAAGGGTGCAAACTGGAAATACTGTATGCTATTTGAAAATAGCCCATGTACAGTATTTGAAAAGACGTGTGTGAATGAAAAAGCAACTTTTTCTTGTTTGCTTTTCATTTCCAACACGTTTTGTAAAGCAAGCATCAGTAGGAAAAACCGCAAACCTTGGTCTGTTGCAGTTTAGGTTGTGCGGCTGAAATCAGAGCTTTTGTTTACTTTTTCTGCGTGATCTGACGGCTGAGATTTTCTAATTAAAGACCCTGTTTTTTATTTGTGGAACCCTTCTAAACGCCTAGATGTGTGGGCAACACAAAACGTCACGTTGTCGGTATAAACAAACACGTTTCGGCATTATTGAAAAGGAATAGTACTTTTTTAAAATCATTTGTTCTGCACAAAAGTAACTCATAGTCCCAAGGAAATGTGACATGGTGCAAGCACAACTGACAGGCCTGAACTTGACCAACTTGCAAAAAAGACCACTCAGATGAAATGCCAAAAAGTGAGTGCTGAATAATATGAATGTACTATGACTGTATTGAGGGGAGACGAATAGGAAATCATTTTGGCCGTTGCGTTTTTTCAGTTTCTCTGTGCCATTTAGAAACATGCAGCCCCACTTGTTTGATTTTCTTATGGTTTTGGCAATGCCTCACTTTCATCGTGTGTAGATAAAATGTATGCATCAAACACAACGTGAAACTATTCCTGTGAATGTATACACAAATCTTGTACTGTAAAATCAATCCTAGTACTTTTTGAAATGCTTGTCCGAATGTAGCAAAGCTGATAGATATGCAGCAATCATGAAAGTATTACGCTTTCCTAATGTCAACAATCAAAGTGTTGTCGATACCTTTTTCTAACCTTGCAAGCAGAGTTGTTTTTGCAATGTTTTCTAGTGCTGCTGGCCGCCTGAAGAAGATCATTTCATTTGAAACACAAATCGCTGTGCATATAAAAGCCAATAACGTGTTCAGAACTGCAATTTCTGTTTATTTCTTTGTCGAGTAAATGCGCACAATAGCTTACTGTGAAAACTACAGGCAGTTTTTGCCAGTTTTTTCCGCTGGTGGTTGCCTGAAGCAAATTCTATTTGAAAGGCAAGCAATCAACAGATTAAACAAAAAATTTTTATTTCAAAGTTATCAATAATGTCCTGCGTGTGATACTTGTTGATACAAGGAATCACACACAGTGCCACATCACAGTGAACGCAATAGTACGACGTGTCTTTTCTTTTTCCATTTTTCTTGCATATCCTGCATGGCTTTTGGGCATGCTTTCTCACCCCGCGTGCCGGGAAAAGCTCCAGGCGATGACGCTTTTGTCCACCACGTAGTCTGTCTGCAGTGTCGCCTCGAGCTTTCTTGGAGGGGTTGGTTGCAGGTCGCCGTCTTCGTCAGAAGACTCAGCTTCAAACTGTGACCAACAGAACTGTCCCGCAAGCTCTTGTAGTAGGTATCAAACTTCCTTGGATACTCTTCACCTTATACAAAACGAAAGCGTTGTTGGCACTCATTTCCATGAAGTAGTAAAAAATCTTTTTTGTCCACTTCAGTGTTTTTCGCGTGAATGGATAATATGATATCATCATTTGAACAAGCAGATCAACACCAGACATGTTCTTGTTGTAGTCGAAAATGCACACCAGTTTGCTGATCTGCTCCATTGCCCCGCCGCCACGTTTTTTGCATCTTGTAATTGTCGTCATTGAGGTCGTAAAACATGCTTGGAGTTTCATGATACCCTCTCAAATGACTTCATTGACACAACTTGCCTAGCTTCAGCTTTGTTGAACTCACATGTGTTGCTATCTTTTTTCTTAGATAGCCAATTGAACATGCTACAAGTAAGCTCTTATACAGATCAAAATCTACGAAATAGCAAAGAAGAAAGTGAAACAAATTAGTTATATTTTTAGCTTAACCACTTGAGATTATTCACTATACTTTTTGTTATCTAAACACTTTATACTACACTGCCTTCAGTTACGTGCAACAAACATGTAAGGTTTAAGAATCAGTCAACACAGATTTTTTAACACAAAAATTTGTGATAGAACGGCAGAACTGGACATGCATAACTGTTACGAAGACCACTACAGTTCAGTTTCAAAGCGACTGTGATTGGATTGTATGACAAAAGAACCGAAACTCATTTGTACGTTTTAAGAAATAGTATAGCATCTGCAATGTCTTCCTTCATTGAAGCTCTGAGGTAAGATTTTATTATTTTCAGACCAGAGAAAAGTCTTTCCACACTGACCTGGATTGGAGAAAGAGCTGTGACTGTATGAGCTGTATCTCGAATGATTTCTGGGTAAAGTGGGATTAGTTTGTTCAGTGTCAGTTCGCACGAACGGTTGCACTTTTCTTCTATCTCTTTAACAACCTGATGGAAATGCTATCTAAACTTTTCAACTTTACGTTCAAAGACTCATTTACATCAAGGCGCCTTTTCTTAATTTGATATTTTTCCACCTTATCCAGATACTTGTTAAAGTCATGGTCCTTGCCGGATGAAGAAGAATAATCAGCTTCAATATTCGGTTGTTCAATAAATTCACTCGGCGAAATCTCTGATTCTAGTCCCTTTGTTTTCATTGCGAGACAACAGAGTTTGCTTTGCTAGCATTTTCTGATTTTCATTTAACAAGACCTGGTTTGGAGGATCGAGGAACACCGCAGCCAGCAATATGTCATTGTTAAGTAATTGCGTCTCCCGCTTTTCCATTGAAGTTATGATAGCTTTGCTTATCGGGCCCACCACTCTGTGACGGAGAACGAATATCAAAATTTTCCATTTCCACAAAAATGTTCCTGCTGTCAGTTCCTCAGCTTGCAGTCTTTTTCTAGCTGCAAACGGAAAAGCAAGAACGGCTTCTAACTGCAAAGCGTCATTCCACTCTCTTTCACTAAGTGAAACTGCAGGATTGTCAATATCTAAGAATGTCTTTAATTCAAGCAATCTTTTTGCCATCATGTACGTACTTCCCCAGCGTGTCGCTTGATCGATTATAACGCCTTTTTTAGCTCGCTTAAGTATAGCATCAATCTTTGGAGTTCTTGCTGTAGTGGCTACATGCCTTGTCGGGCGATTCTTGTCAGTACCACAGTAAGTACTAATTCTGCTTTCACAAATTTTTTTCCCGAAGTCATCTGCAATTACGCACTGACATTAAAAGTGGTTGTTGTCAGTGGTGACAATAAAATGTTCAAAAACACTTGACTTGACTGGGAGTTTTTTCGGCTTGATGCAAAAGTCACTAAAGTATTTAATCGCATAAGACGTGTTTGAAATTTCTGAAAGACAAACCCATCAACACAAATCAGAAATATTAGCTTAATGAGTTAACCAAATTTTACGCAGGCGAATAATCATGTTTGTGCAGGTTTATGTCGCTGCAATGTCTGATTGGTGTTAGCTTCTCCGCTCTAACAATAAGAATGTCACTTTAAGCATATTATGCATTCCATGTTTAAGTAACGCTGCGTAAGTTATTCATCTGAACCGCGCTCTTATATTTTTCTCGCTTCTCTGGTGTTGAGCAGTGCGGACACCTGAGGTAAATTACCTCTGACTTAACAAGTTCTGCTAAGATAACAACTTTAAACACTTCCACACTTTTCAGTTCGTTTTCTGATTATTAACATTTTGGCGTCCGCTAGGATTCGGGGATTTTCGAAAAAAAACGCCTAAATGCACGTGGCTTTGCGTGGGAATTTCTCTGGTCTGGTATGCTCTACAGACCTGGTAAGTCTCAAAAGACGCGGCAAGTCTTCTAGCAAAAAACATTTGAATGAAGCAAAAACATTTGAATAACCTACTGCATGATAAGCAGCAGAAGAAACTCAGGCAAATTACTATCGAACTCCAGGCTTAATACTAACGAACTCCAAACTCTTCCGTTCTTTACGCCCGTTGTCAAATCACTGACGTGAAGAAGAATCAACGGTGTTAGCGGGTTCCCAGATCGTGGCCCTGCGCGAGACTACAATGGACTGGTGCCTGGTTACGCTAGGAAAAACCCAGCTAGACTTAGCTAGCGAAATAGCAGCAGAACTCCTCAAACTCAGTACCCAACCGCAACTCTGTCTAATTAAACCTGAACCGTTGTCCACACCTCGTGGAACAAAACTGTTGCAGTTTAATCAACAAACACACAGAGAATGCTGGAACTAAGCAGAGAATACACCCAACAAGCACTAAATTCGCTGCCAAGTAACTAGGGGTTGGCAAGCTCACGTACAATGTAGCACACAGCCAAAGCTACAGCCAAAAGCCACAAACTAGACTACAGAGCCTCAAAAAGGCTGCAGAGCTACACGGCCACAGTTTACAAAGGTTTTATCCCTACCCTACCGATCTTCTCAATCTGATATTTCTACTCAAAACGCAGAGGACACAAACCACTTATACATCATAGTACAACTTACATACGGGTACGAACAACAAGATACTGCACAATTTGTCCGCAACACCCGTTACTGTCAAAAAATATGATTCTATTCCAATTCTTTTTTTTGCGTGAACCTTGTTACTTGCTGCCTTCTGCCGCACTGCGTCTACCAAAAATGCTAGTTGTTTTGTTGCTACTGTATGTAGAAGACCAAGCGAAGTAGCTGTTTTGTCTGTAATTGATTGAATCAAAGCCATTCAAAGCAGTAGGAAAAACATGACCAGGAAGCACAGGTCTTTCGGGATTATCATTTACATTGCGGTCAGACAGTTCACCGTGCTTCGAGATGCATGAACAGAAACCAAATGCTGGGATTATCGTTCGCAGCGGCTCAAAGGCTACCCTGCGCCTGTGCTTCGCCCATGTTGCGAGATAAATTGATTTGATCGAGGCACATGGCATTGTCGAAATTCGAGTGTATATTCTATTGGGGATTAAGGTCACAGTGCGTTTTTATTTTGCATTGTTGCTTACTTGTTCTAATCGGATTGGACTCAGGAGTGCCGAGTGTAGTCAAATCAATGAAAAACAGCACGTGTTTGCGGGGCAAAGTCCTTGTGCAAACACATTCAAGCAAGCATAGGTATGCAACTCAGTG
>JGI24022J15233_10011025_pt1 | contig 10288 bp, 8 predicted proteins | sample Ectturendosymbi2_FD_15233 | JGI IMG/M metagenome (IMG submission 15233)
TGCTCGGTGACGCGGATCAACGCGGTTCGCTCGTGGCGCCCGATCGGCTCCGGTTCGATTTCACTGCAAACAAAGCGATGCCGACGGAAGCGATTAAACAGACCGAGAAGATCGTCAACGACGTGATCGCAGCAAGCAAGACTGTTTACAGCAAAGTCGTTCCCCTGGCTCAGGCGAAAGCAGTCCAGGGTCTTCGTGCAATCTTCGACGAGACTTACCCGGATCCAGTCCGAGTCGTGTCGGTCGGCGTGCCTGTTGAAACTTTACTGGCAGATCCAAAGTCGGACGCGGGCTTGAACTCGTCGGTTGAGTTCTGTGGCGGCACTCATTTGTTGAACAGCGGCCACATCAACAGAATGGTGATCACTTCAGAAGAGGCCATTGCCAAAGGAATCAGGAGAATCATTGCTGTCACTGGTGGTGAAGCGCAAAAGTGCGTGCGCAAGGCGAAGCTTCTCGAAGAATCTATGAAGAAGATCTCAGCCGAGGGTGCGGACACTGCAAAAGGCAAAAATGGATCGAAGGATATTAATAAACTGATAACGGATTTTCTGGAAGAACTGGGCCAATCATCCATTGCTCAGTGGAAGAAAGACGAACTGCGCGCTGAAGCGAAGGCGTTGAAAAAGAAACTTGACGGCCTCGAACGCGCTGCTAAGGCCGATGCCACTAAAGCTGCTCTGCTTGAAACAGAAGAGCAAATCAAAAGCAATCCCAACGCGCCCTATGTCGTGGCGTCGCTGGACACCAACGCCAATGCGAAAGCTATCAACGAAGTTTTGAAGATATACAAAGCGAAGTCCCCCGAAACTGCAGTCATGCTTTTCAGTTGCAGCAAAGAAGCGTCGAAGATAATATGTCTGGCGCAAGTTTCCGAACAGTTGGCAAGCAGAGGATTCTTTGCCGAAGAATGGATTCGCTCTGTCACGAATGTTATTGAAGGAAAGGGCGGCGGAAAGAAAACCAGCGCACAGGGCTCTGGGAAAAATGTGAATGCGCTTAACGAAGCGATGGCAGTTGCTCGTGACTTCGCCGTAAAAGCCTTGGGCACTGAGTAATTCGACTATTTTTTGGGAGTTAGTTTTTGCGTCTGAATTCATTTCAGAGTAGGTTTTTGTGCTCTTTGTGGAAGTAAGCAGTCGAATGTCGACCAGCTGCAATCATCTTGTGTTTCGAGTCTCTGTGGTATGCTCAAAAACCGATTTCGAAGATCACCTGAGCGTCATTGGTGGTTTTAACAGTGGTGAACAAACACCCCTATCTCAAAGCTACCAACAGAAATTGTTTTACTTCGTGGATCTAAAATAAACGTTTATTTTAGCCCTCCGAAAGTTGAAAAACTGGCCATGCAAATTGGTTATTGTTTGGGTTCGTTTCATTTCATGTTACAAAAAAATTGCAGAGATTTCGTATTTGACAACGTTAAAGAAGGTTGTTTCTTGCATTTGAGTTTTGCGTCGTATTTGACGGCTCTTCCAAAATGTTATTCTCTGGTCATCGCAAATGTTTTCTCCGCTACTACACTTTGATTACTTCTTGGTGCAAAAAGTTTCCTGCCTGTTTCTTTCGTGTTAAAACCCGCGTTATTTCTATAGTAGCAAATGTGAGACTTTTTGCGAGGGTTGCAAACCTTTGACCAGTAACAGTGCGTGTGCGTAGTAATGCGAATTTCGTTGCTTGGTTCCTGCAGGAGCAGTGCCATATTTGCAAATTGTGCAGGTTTGTTGAAGCGTTCTCTTTCATTTGTCGGAAGCCATGCGACTTTGATTGGACGTCACCAATCGTACGTGCGTTTGCAACTGCGATTGGTGTTGTGCGTTTTTTTTTCTTTTCATCAGGTTCAAGCGCTGTTTTGTTACAACCAGGTTGACGAGTTCCCTGTCATCGCTGGTGTTTCCGCACATTTTCTTGTAGGTTTGCATTTTCACTGCGATTTTCCAAAGAACTTGGTCGGTGGGTGTATAGGCGAATCGAGATTAGCTGGTGATCAGTAGTTTTGGTAGGAAGTCTTGAAGTTTATCATCACGGGTGGCCTTTCAATTTTTGTGCAAATTTGTATCCCGAAATATTTAAATATATATTGCCACAAAACTTGGCGAAATGATTGTGGGAACGCTTACAAAGAACTAAATTTTGCAGTTTTGTGCAGGATATTTTGACATTAAATTGAAAATGTTACACAAAATAAGCATTGCTAATTGGGCAACTAATATGGTTACAAAAGCCCCAAATAAGCTTCATAAAAACAAGATAGTCTTGTTTAAAGGTGGTCACTCTTCCTACATTCCCTTTACCATATCCAGTGTAAGGAAGCATATTCCCATTTTAGATTGGTTGGTTTCACTCCACTTGAAATACTTTACTTGAACATCCCTCTTCGACCCCTGCGGTGACGTAGACGTGTTTGACTTCATGATGCCGTAGTGTTGCCTGTGATGCGTGTCAGCTAGTGACGTGTGTTAACAGCTTTGTAAATTTCCTTTCGAGGTACCTATTGTTAGCAGTTGGCGAATTTCAACTTATAAGTTTCAAAGCGAAATCGAGATCAGGACACATTAAAAGAAAACATCGATCTTGCATCAACACTTGAAAAGAAGCTTATGTGGTTATTGTAAATCAGTTACAATTACAATGTTGCTTCTTGTTATTTCCACGTGTAAAAGTTTAAAATTTTTAAAATAATTCAAGACCTAGTTCGGCTTTGTTTACTTGTATGCGGTAAATTATGGCAAAACGAGGCATTCTAATACTCTTTCGTGTTACCATAAAACGTAAGCTTAAAGTTTATGCAGATCACTGCAAGATCGCTTTGTGGGCAAGACGGAGCTCAAAAGTTTGTCGTATTTTAGATACACCTGTTTGTGTTCTTGTCCATGGGAAAGTCGCAATTGCTTGCACATTCATCATACACCGTAGTTTGGTGGGTTATCCGTGCTTATAACAACTGCTGCTTTACTGCCTTGTCGCAAAATGTCACTGCTGGCGTGGAATGGCCTTTCAGCCTTGATAAGGTAAATCTACGCTGTTATTTGCTTGCATTAGAAGCATTGGAATCGTTGTTACTGCTGTTGTTTTACCAGTAAGAGAGGTTTTGGTGTTCATGTGCCATTTTCTTGGTGATCTGTTTTCAAGCCTTTCATGCATGAAATCTCGCCAACCGTCTACGTGTTATTGGAAGACAGACTAACTTAATTCAGACAAACTGGTTCAAGCTGAAATGATGAAAAGTGAGACAGACTGGCTCAATCTCAAATGATGTTCAGTTGGTCATTTTTTCAATCTAAATTTAGCAAGCTGTGTATGCTTTTGCGGTACGTAGGTGAAGTAAGTTCAACGCATAGTTTCAATAAAACTTTTTGCAATATCTACCGCGCTATGCTTTTAATGAAGGATGGTTCGCAAAGTAACTATTTAAAAAAAGAGTTTTTTGTCAAAATAGTGCGGTATACTTATGGGCTATCCCATGTACCTTTGCAGTATTGTTGCTTGTGAGGAACCTTCGCAAGTGTGGCAGTAGGGGTTAGTGGCAACGCTGTTATTCCGGCGTTGTGTGTTCACTCGAGAAAGGCATGCACTTGTTGGAGGCGTTGCATCAGTTTTTGCGATTGGACTTCGTACGTCGAAATTCACGTCTGGTGGAATACTCTACGCTTTGTATTATCTGTGGTATTTTCGTTGAGGTTTGCCAACAGGTGGGGACAAACTAAGAGATGCATTATATCTCTTGGTCTAGAAAGTTAAACATGAAGGAAAGCCTTGTGTTGTGCACTAAAGCAGTGGTTCTCAAATGGGGATATGCAATGGTGCTCCATTGGGTGCACGAATTTTAAGTGTCTTCATAATGATTTTTTAACGTAAAAGTACAATAGGTGCAAATCTAATTGTGCTACCCAGTTGCCGTAGGTGACTGTAGTGGTAGAATCACGAAGGGTACATCACAAAAAAAGGTTGAGAACCATTGCACAAAAGATTGGTTTCGGAGAAAGTGCAGCGAATTGTTTTACTGTTGTGAACCTCCAATAATGTATGCGTTTCAGCCTGCATTTTGTGAAGTGGTCAACATTGCTGACTTAAACGTCGTAAATAGTAAATTTGAAGTGAATAGTGAGTAATCGTGTAGCAACACGCATATTATCTAAAATACTTCTTGGATTCACATTGTATGCCAATGGGCGTCGGAAGGATTTTTTCCAGTGGGTGGCCAAAATTGTTGAATTTTGAATTTCCCACTCAAAACAACCATAAGTCAATTACTTCATGGCGTCTGGCTTAGTTATCGCTTTGAAAAAAATTTCAATTGCCTGTAAATTTTCTTATTCACCGGCTTCGGTGTCAGTTTCCAGTAGAAAGATGGCGAATTCGTTGTGTTTATCCTGCAGAAGCAGTATCGATCCGCAGCTCCCTTCAGTGTTGCCAGGTGGTTGTCACCTAAAACTGCTAGATCCTGCTAAAAACCTTGTCAAAAATTTTCAGCTAAAGTCTTCTAAAATTATGAAATTTTGCTAAAAGAAAACTGCTATTTTTGAAGCGTTTAAAATAAACTTGTTAAGATATGTGTCAATTTTTGATCTTGCACTTACTATCAATGGACCAGGCATTAGGCCTACGACTTCCTGACGTAACTGAACCATGTGGAAAAGTCATAGTGTCGTGGGATAAAAACATATTCTGCCAATGTAGTCTTTTAGACCCAATGCGCTCACTAAAAACAGACAAATCATTTTAGACTTCCCCTAGCCAGATAATTGCTTGTTACTATGATATGCAATTATGTTATTGAAGCAGCTTCGCTGCGTCACAATAGAAACTCCAATGGTAAAAGCAATGGTTAATTCGTGCATCAAAATGATTAAAGGCAGCTAGTTGTGCCTGGTGGTCCTTGTGTTGCGCAATATAAAGCGTCACAAAAAAGGTAAATAATTTTTTGTTGAAGTTGTAAAGCTTTTCATCTTTAAAAATCGTTGGAACAAATATAATTTGTTTCCTGCTAAACCTGCCAAACGGTTTTTAAAATCTTGCTAGAAAATCAGCTAACTGCTAGATTGCAAATTTTACAGCTAACAGTGAGAAAAGCCTGCTAGAGTTAGCAGCAATCAGCTTAAATGGCAACACTGGTTCCGTTACTGACACCTCCAAATTCTGAAAAATGCAGTTGGTACAGCGTTAATTGAAAACATACATGCAAAGCAGAGATGTAGTCGAGGCTTAAACTTCGAATGTAGTCGAGGCTTAAAATCTGCCGTTGCGTCGTAAATGTGCTCAATTTAAACGATTCTCGATATCTCAGTACCGAAATGACGTCAGGCTATAGAAACAACCATCTTCGGTTAATCCAGATCTTCGCCTAAACCGGATAAAATCGTCGGTCAAATCGAATCCGGATAACCGAGGTTTACTGTATTATTCACAGTTCACATAAGTAACATCCAGCATAGACCTTAAAACCCTTGAACCTTAATTTTACCTTCCTGGTCTTTTTTGGCAAACTGACTGACAATATCCTTCATAGAGGAAGTCTCTGACTCAACAGATATGTGGCTAGATCGACCAATCTCCTTTGCAACATACGACTACGGACACAAGGAGGGATAGCGCAATTCGGAAGTCTGCTGATATGTTTGGGAAACGTTTTGTCAGACTGTGTCTGTGAAGAAAATGCAAATTTCCAGAGGATCTCTTCGAAGAAACTACATACAGAGTTCCTCTGTCTGCGTCAATTATGTTTATCATGGGCGTGGTGGGGTGGGAACGCGTTACGACACCTTTTTCACTAGTAACGTTACTTGAAGATTTAGATTACATAAAAATATGCCTGCGACCCCACAGACGTTCTAGCGACACGGAGATTCGCACTGCTAGAGCTTTACAGTCTTACGGGGTTCTTAAAACTGAAATCCAATCAAGAAAATCCGTCAGTTCGCTCAATTGGGTCATTAGCTTAATCGCACCACAACTGTAGTCTGACATGTTCATCTTGCAAGTCGACTGACCTTTTTATTTGATTTTGGTGACGACAATTGGCGGCAGGTCGAGGCCTGAAATTTGCATCTTGCCAGGGCGATTGAGGTGCTCATGCCAAGAAACGGCCAAATCTAATTTACCAATAATCAAAAAAACTTTGACAAAACGAAGGGGTTCGCAGCGGTTTTGGGTGCAGTGAAAGAAGTCCGCAGCAGCTAAAGGTTTGAGAACTTCTGCTCTATGGTGCCAATTGGCTCTGCGTTATAGTCAAAATAAGTTTCCATTTTTTTATTTGTGGCTAAAATGAACGTCACTGAAAACAAAAAATTCCAACCATCTTGCAGCACCCGCCTGCCTCCATACCATGCTACAGTTTTTGCGATGATTCAACTGCAGAAGCGTCTGATAGCCTACTCGCAGTCGCCGGCTCATTGTTAATCTGGTGTCGTAAAAACCGACGAAGGTCCACATACAGAACAAACCTCTGACGTTCGTGAACGCCCCAGCTGCAATCTGTTTGGTTAAATAAATTGAGACGGTGCGTCTCATAATGCATAATACAAATTTGACTGGTTAAATAGGCTAATAACATCAATAACGCTGTTGTTTCGGTACCGTTTTCTAACGTGACTGCACTGGATGGCTGAAAGATGATTTAGTGAAGGTATCGACATAAGCCTACAGGCCTACTTTGGAAAAAGCGGTGCAGTCAGGAAAAATCAAGAAATGCAAAAAAACAGAGATGGCAACCTTACAATTTTGCAGTGAACTTGATAAAGTATGGCCTGAAATGCATATCTGCTGGCCCTAACAGAACGCCATTACTAGGTTTGTAAGTACCCTAGGCAAGATCCATGACAGCACCCACCTCTCCGAAGCAAAGATCCTTGTTCTATATATCGTCTCGTACATTATGGAAAAAAGGAGGTTTGTTTTGCGAGAGAAAGGTTTATTAGATGAATAAAATTTATACCAAATTTCGACATAGCTTATCTAAAGTGTAAATGAAATTGATAAGAATAATCCATCTGCATTAAAACTGAAATGGTGTAGTACCTGTATCTTCTCATAAACTACGTGAACGTATGTTCCATTCACTTTCATCATGTTAATTCACTTTTACTTGGTGTATGTTCGTCACTTCCTGAACACAATTGTATTTTGGTCCTTTTTGACGCCCCCTTTGGCTCAGCGCCCTTGGCAGCCCGCTAGTTCGCCAATGGTAGCGCCAGCCTTGCCTGTAACCTTCGAGACCGAGACTCGCAAAAATGGGTCTCGAGACTCGACCGAGACCAAGTCTCGAGACTCCCCATCACTGATACAAAGCAAGGCGCCACTAAGAAAAATAACAATTAGCGTGGAATAATTGATTCTTTCGAAAGAATGCGTAAAATGAATAGCATAATGATGTTGACAACACAGGCGTCTACCATGAACCAATGTCACATAAAAATTGCAAAACGCGTTGTAACACAGAAAAGCATTACCCAGGTCATTACCCCTGAAAAAGTGGCGATATGACAAGACGCAATGCAATATTGACTGAATGCTGCAGAAATCCGTCTGGGTGCCGCGCTTTAGGGATATGCGCAGCTCCTAAGGCCCCCTAGAAAAAATTTCTCCCACCTGGAAAAATGTGTTGGACGTAGTTTGAAAGCATTAGACATAGTTTAAAAATGTGGGCCCCTCTAAGAAAACTCTTCGCCCCCCTAGTGTCCTAAGCTGGTTATGGGCCTGGATACGCGTACTGGCAAAAACTCAGGAAAGGATATTTCGCTCCCGCCCAGTGGCGTGCAGAGGGGGGCGAACGGGGCGCCAGCCCCGGGCATCCAAGACCAGAGGGTCGTCCAAAGAGTGAAATTACAGAAGTTCAAATGCTGTAATTAGATGATTTTTTCTATTGTAAGTCTACTAATACATGCTGTATGGATTTAATTTTACGAAACTTGTTTTGTTGCCAAGGCTAATTTTTACGTATTCAAATGCCAGCACTTTTCAGCTTCTTCAGCACCAGGGCCTATACTTTAGGTGTGCCGCGCATACCCAATCAAACTGATGGTGACGTGTCTTATTCCAGATGGTGCGATAAAGTGAAAATCACAAACAAAGATTGAAAGATAATCAAGGTTGAAAAGAACCGGGTTCAAAAAACAATTCACATGTTTTTTTTGTTTTTTTAATCCCGGGTTTTGTGTTTTTTTAAAAGAAACAGGTTTTTGTTCTTTTTTAGAAAAATCACAAAACCCTATTCTGAAGTGATTTTATTGCATCATGCAATATCACCATTTTCAGAATTACACAATGATAACTTTTTATACCTATTATGGCATTTAAATTTGAGGGTAAAGAAATGTACCCCATTTTTGTTTTCGCAGTGTTGTTGGTCGATTCACTTCAAAGTGGTAAGGTTTGGCGATCATGCACACAGCAGGCAGAGAAAAGCCATTCCCACATAAACTTTGCCGTTTCACGTTAAGTTTATGTAGCCTACATGCCCTGCTAGTTCAGCATGTATATATAGTGAATTTTTTCAACATATGTTTTGGTATGGTCCAACATCAGAAACAGTTTGGATGCAGAGAAGGCAGAAAATTGGTGAAAATATGACGATTTGACAGAGCTGAAGAAGATAACCCGTAGGATTTACTCAAACTGTTCGAATTATTCTTCTCTTTTTTCAAGTCCTTCACATTTCGTTGCTGTTCGTTTTGTTTCATTAAAAAAATGTAGGCCTACAGTTAACTATACAAATGTGCTGCTTATTTTACTTTTAACTTCACAGCTGTTTTTTTCGGTCATAGACCGAAATGTTTTTGAAATGACAGACAACAATCAAGTCATTTCGGTCAGAATGTTTGAAAATACAGGCTAAAAAAACGTTATGGCGGGTTTTAATACAACTTTGAGACAAATGACTGAAATGTTTCAGTGACCAAAATGTCTCAGCAAAAATGACCGAAATGTTTCAGCGAAAATAAAAACATCTTCATAGTACATGTTTCAAAGGAAAAGAAAAGAGTGGGTTATTGGTGGGTTTTGTTGGTTTGTCTGAAGTTGGCTTTTTTGAAACACCCGGGTGTTTTTTTGGTTGGGTCCAATGACATCAACCCTGAAGATAATGTGGACCTTTAGTTGGTTTTCTGAGTCAAATTTCAAAACTGTCGTATTTCAACGTGCTTGATTTAGCTGATTTTATGATGTATCACTAGTTTCCCGTTTTGTTTTTTGTGCTAATACCACCGCACACCTGTGCTTACAATATGTGCTTCGCTCCAAGCTTCGTCATTGATTGGCAGTTCAGGGCGATTGATCATAACGGCACACACAAGCCAGTATCCGTTCTGTCCCCCCAGTAGTTGTACATATAATAATCACATAAAAAACGAAAATTTTCTTGCGTACTTTATGCGCATTCTCAATTATTGTGTTGTTTACAAAATTTAAACTGTCAACCCTGAGTGTCCGCCATCCCCGCCGCATACCTTCTGATTGACTGCTATTCGATGAAACATTCGCGCAGCCTTGTATTTTTGCAGTTGTGAACTGCGCTAACATAGCACTGTGTATGTTCTACTCACCGGTTTTAACGGGTTGCCGAATATTTTTGCAGTTATGAACTGCTCTGTCTCAGGAGACCGCTGATAATAATTTATGTTCATTACAGTGACACATTGTAGCCCACAACAAGTAAAGAGAGTGCGTGTTGGTCATGTTCAAACACCGTTTCTGTAATGTGCGCTGATGTTTACCTAACCACTTTTTGTGCTCTTGTGTCTGTGATATGGACCATGAGTCCGCAATAAAATATCATCATTATTATTATAATATGCACATGGACGCCGGCGAATGGAAGTATGGCGGGAGCATTGCCTCCTCTGCCCTTTCAAAGGGGGGGAGTGGGGGCGAAGGTGCCTTTTCATAACCGCATCATAGGTACTTTCATGGTTTATCAAGATCGGCTTGAAATAAATTTATTGCAGCTATTCAGGCACCTAGATAATTCAGAATGATTTTCTGTAATTTCTGTTATTATTTTTGAGGTCAACATTGTTGATGAAGAGAAAAAAACATAATTTGTAACGATTTCTTTGTTTTTTGTAAGTTTCTATTGCCCCAAACATTTTTACTGCTCTCCCTGCCCTATCGCTGCTCCGGCGTCCCTGAATATGCACGTTGTGTCAACAAACTTCGCCAAAACGTTGGTTTGCAAACGTGAATATGACGTCACAAACAGCGTATATTCAGTAACAACTACCACCAGTAACGTAGGCCTACGCCACTGCTCAATACTAGAATTTGGTAGGGGGGCATCCAATCAAGCAATCGC
>JGI24022J15233_10011027_pt1 | contig 10287 bp, 6 predicted proteins | sample Ectturendosymbi2_FD_15233 | JGI IMG/M metagenome (IMG submission 15233)
TTTACAACGGTCTCTTCCGCAGGGGTCCCGGATTCGTCCGTAACACTGGTATTTTTATTTGGAGCTGCCATGGTTTACTATTGAGGATAGTCAACATGGCTGGATAGTCAACATGACGCAGTCAACATGGCTGGAATTTCTTTCCCTCGTGAATCGCAAAAACTGATAACAAAAGCGACGATGTTTCGGTGCCGCATTTAAGAAATAAACGAAGGCCGTTACTTCAAAAGAAGTTGGGACACGACATCCCAGCGGATCCCGAAATGCAACACTGTTTGTGAGTAGCTTACGTAGCATAAAGGTAGTTTAAACTGATTCTAAACTGTGTTAGCAGTAATTTCGGTTTTTTTAAATAACATCTATGGACTAGACCAGGGGTTCCCAACCTTTTGTTTCCCATGTACCCTTTAAGCATTCCGATACATGAGCATGTACCCCTTCAGCATTTCGACAGAGGAACGATGAACATGTACCCCTAAAATCTCGCATGACAAAATATTTTACATAGATATTCATAGACATATTTAACAACAAGCATATGATTTTGATATATGATGAACTATTTCGAAATAAATATAATGTAACTATTTTTTTGTCTTATATTGCTGACCTCAAACGTACCCCGTCAGATAGGCAAATATACCCCTAGGGGTACGTGTACCCCAGGTTGGGAACCTCTGGACTAGACTTATATCAAGAGTTACATTTTTGGCAATTCGCCATATTTTTTCCAGTGCATTTTGACCAGGAAAAATTTGAATATTTTTGACTTAACGCTTTTGTCACGGTTGTAATATTTTTTGCCAAAGCGTACGTTTCTCAAGACTGTTTTGTCAGATTTGTACTGAAATCAAGTTGGGACGGAACAATGTACTGTTAAGTTAGTCGATGGCTTTACGCTTTTAATACTGTTGGAACATAGTTATCCTACTGTAGTAGTAAATACTGTAGGAATAAAAAAGCACCAGTTGCCCTTCACATGTATGGAAGAAAAACGAATAAGCATATCGTTTTTTCCAATTGATAGCAGTTGCGGACAGCAATTTGAATAGGAAAGCATCGCCTACGCAGCTACACTCATACGTGTAGGAGCAGGCAAAGGATATTTTGCTCGATTTTCTCCAAATTTTCACGAAAAACTTTTATGCGACCAATTTTCTCCCAACAGACTTTTTCTGTAGCTGTTGATACATTATATTTTCTTCTACCATGATGCCATAAACTTGAAATGGAAAATTTGGTACTTGAAATTTGGTTCTTAAAAATCCAACTGAAAAAGTATGCTAGGCTGTGCAAAAATATTGTCAGAAGCCAGCTGGGTTAGTAGTCTGGGTGTCTGTCTGAACAATACTTGGGTTTGGCGTTCCATTCACATTTCAGCTGTTGCTGTCAGCAAGGAACTTCAGAACGAGCTGAGTTAGGCCTAAAGCTGCTTGCTTCTCTGAAGACATACATGTTGCATGCAGGCCTATGACATTGTTTATATCATGGCTGCACCGTGAGTCTCACAGCATGGTCTGTTCAACTGCACATATATGCGACATGCAACAAGCTGTATGGCAAAATGTGTTTATCCAAACACTGTATTTAAAATTAAAAACAAAGCCTTTTTTCTGCTTGCCTGACATGGACTCTATACTAATATTAAGTAGGTGCCCTGCAGTATACCCGATCCTCTCAGTGTGCAATTAATAAAGCACATTAAAGAAACGCCTTCTTTTGCCCAAACTTTCAAGTGAGTCAGTTGCCCACCGACTCTTACCAAATAAAACAAAAACTTAATAGAAACTGTTTGTTGATTTTATGTTGTTTAATGTGTTTTGTGTGACATAATAAACTCTAACTTATGTGCTCAATGACAAGAATGTATAATTTCATCAATATTGCTATAATTAATGTCGAATTTTCTTTGTCCAATTTTTAAAGATTTTGCCCAATTTCTTCACAAATCAAAACTTTTGGGGGTGTGCTTGCACCCTCTGCACCTCCAGCTTTTACACCGCTGTCTACGTTAACGGCAGATGGATAGATGCAAGTGTATAATATACAACAGCACAGAGTTTTTTATATACTACAGTGTAGTCTGACAGCAAGCAACTTGAATTAAGAAGCAACCTCTTCAATATGGGCTTTATGTTGGCAACGCTTCATTTTGCAAGACAATACATTTTTTCGGTTGCTCTTATGTTGTTGACGATAATTGATCACAAACCAGAAGATATCGAAGCTCATAAATAAAAATATAAAAAATGTTTTAGTCGCAATCAGGATACAGATATGTCGACGCACTTTAAACTGATTGTAGACTAATAGTAGTGTAGGCATTGTTCTGCGTTTTATTCTTGGCAGATTATTGTTTTAGGACTTACACGAACGACAGAAGAAAGCGCACGCCGGACCCTGAAGATGTATGTAAGTTTAAGGTTCTAGTCTAAAATCAATAAATGCCTTGTGAATAATACCTGTGAGAATCGAAAGTACAACCTCACACTGCAATTTTTTGGTCTATTTTATACTGGCCTGTATTTAACTTGGTCTATCGTCCATATGCACTGGCGGATTAAAAATAGTAGCAAGTGTAGCAATGGCTACAGGCCCCGCGGTCCTTCGTGTCAAATTTGTTCGTTATGATATGCAAGGGTGGATATTAGAATTTTGGCAAACTCTCAAAAAGGAGCCCCTGTATTTTACACATGCTATAAAAAGCTTTATTCACAAAAAGCAAGTTCAATTTTTCATTTTGTCTGGGAATTTGCTTCTACGTGAAAGTTAATTTAGCACTGCAAATTGTTTGAAGTCATTTGATTTTAAATTGTTCTTTGTCTACACAATTGTTGAGGGGCCCTTTGGGCACGTTTGCACACACTTTTTGCTTTATTTTGTCAAACATGGATTGCTTCAGAGCGTAAATGTGGCTGTAGAGTCATGCATAAACTTTTTAACAAAACAATGCAAAAACTAAGTGCGAAACTCTCAAAAGGAAGGTCCTCACCTCACGGCATCTCTGAAAGAGGGGAGCCCGATACGACCGCCTCTTTCGCTTCCACTATAATATCCTCCCCTGATTATATGTATATAATTTTTTCAGTCCAAGAAGTCACTATTTTGTTAGATTTGTCATAAGCAGTTACCATATTTATTCGATTGTTTTCAATCTGGGGTTTTCAATGCAATTATGGGTTTTTCTTCTGAAGATCTGGGAATTTTAGGAATTAACTACGTATAGCGGTGATTTACGATTAGGGCTTGATTGATTGAACTTTATTCTAGTCTCATCTTTCTTTATCTTGTTTTATCATGGTACCTTCAGCATAACTGATAAACAAGCAACTAACACCATATAAGCTGTATATATCAGCTAGATGCAATGAGTTCAAGTGGCAGAGATACTGGTCCATAGTCCTAAATCTCCACCAGTTGCCATTCAGGACAAGGTTTTTCGTATTTACGAAATTCAGTATGCATGATGTTAGGCACATGAAAATTCACATAATTTATTATTTAACAATGATTCACTTGTTCAAATGTTTTTTAAACTTAGGGCCATACGCGCTGTTTGCTGCAGGCCCGCGTCTCCTTACTCCGGCACTGTCTGTATACTGAACGTAGTTTTCTGCGAATAGTCTGTGCTGAACCGGTCTGTTTCAGCAAGAATCCATTTCACCACAAACAAATATCTTGAAGTTGAAGGTGGAACTACACTATATTTCATAGTAATGGATAATAGTTGCTACAGATGGCGCTGAAAGTACATTTTATGAAAAGCAATTGTAGTCAGATTCAGTTAATCAGAGTTCCCAATCTGAATGAGCAGCCACTCCAAGTTTCAATTCTTACCTTTTTACTAGGTTACTATCTAGGAAAACGCTATACCTAGTGGACTTGTCATAAGGGGCGTAACGAGAGGGGGCAAGGGGGGCACAATTCCCCCAGCGCCAAATCACTGCGGCGTGCGCCGAAAAGTCCCAACAATGTCACAAGTACTTTCTGCAGTACTGTAAATTTGCTTCCGAAAGACCTCAGTTTCGAACATGGGGGCGCCAAACTTGCTTCTTGCCCCGGGCGCCATCTAACCTCGTTACGCCCCTGCTTGTCATGCATATTTGCTTCTCCGACTATCAAGCATAAGAATCTGACTGCAATTACCCGATTATCAAGCATAAGAAAAAAACCACTGCACACAAAGTATAAGGAAAATTAACTGCAAGGTCTTGCTACCTTGCGTCACTTACTGCATGTATCTGCAGTCATGTGTTCATGTCTCAAAAACAAGAGAGAGAAAAGTTTCACTCTTACAAATTGGAACCGTTTCGCGAAAGCAAAAATGAATCCGAAGTATGCATATTTACCAAGCTCTTTGTGCACAAACCGGTCTTCATATTAGTAATAATGAGGATGCGCACGGCACAGTGCACAAAACGTTGCCCAAGCTTCGATTGACACAGTGTATACATCGGCCGTCATTTTGCTTATCGCCTTAACTCAAGACTGGTTTACACTGGCAAAAAAACAGGCCCACCACCACCTTTGACCCATATTAACACTGAACGTTGCGTGACGCGACGGTTGGGGTCACATTTCACCAACACAACGGAGTCCAAGCATAACAGAGATTCCGATTAGCTGTGATCAATTGAAATCATGTGGAAGTATCTTATCACATAGCTTGGACAAAGCGCTAGTAATGGAACCTTTTGACACGACTAAGGAGTAAGGCCATACAGAGATGTGGAAATCTGTTACACTATGTGAGTTAACTGTTTCTGCCCCAACTATCGCAGTCGGCACATATGGCTCGTCTTGTTTATTTAAGCTTATCTTAATTAAACACACAAAACTGTTATTTTGGCAGTGAAAGGGTGTGGCGCAGATGGATCAATTTTTGTGTATCATTTTTTAAGCTTCCGCGCATGACCTTGTAGGATTTCAGCTTCAAGTAATGAAGTAAAGCTTAAGCAGAAAAGAAAAGTAATAGTCAGAATCAGCTGCAGGATGCAAACAAGTTGTCGGGTTTGTCTAAGCGACTTCTATAGACCTATTGGAAATAAAGACTGTTATACAAACGTGGTGTTGTTTGAGAAAAGCTTTGCAATACGCAAAACAAAAAGTCAGCTTTTTATCAGGAACATGCGGTGGATCTTTTATCATTTTTTGTGTTTATCAAAAACTTAAAATAGTTCTTATGCTTATACTGCAAACTTTATACGCAATCAGGTCCGCAATGGAACAGGCAAATCGACACCCTCTTTTAATTTTTTTCATAACTTTGCTTCTAAGGCAAGATTTTCATGGTTTTCGAAACTTTTGATATCTTTCACAGGTTTTGACTCCTTCAAAGTTCTTTTACCGCGTAAAATGTTCTACTTTACAAATTCTTGAAAATGAAAACTTTAAAAACTATGAAAAATTTCATATTCCTGTGAATTTTTTTCGACATTTTACAAACTTCTAACAAACTTGTATGCCAATGGAATACCGGCCCTTATAGCAAAGTCATCGCCAGTGGGGGGCTGTGGTTCCTGGCTCCCTATTTGGAATTTGTTTCACCCTGACAGAATGTGAGATGAGTTTGATGACCTTGATTCTTCATAGTCGGTTCATGTGTCCTCGCTTTTTTCCCCCAACACTTATCCCTGGCGACGCTCCAGCTCTGCCGTTACAGTGCAGATGGGTGAGGCTCTGCTGATGTACATTACGAGTTGTGGGAATACTAGTGGACAGAAAACTCACAATTATGTAAATATCTATTCGTAGCCGACTTACCAGCTCTACGTAGCAAGTTGATGACCAATCATCTAACTTTGGTATGCACATTTTCAAAGGAGCTAAATGAAAATGACATTGTGGCAGGATTTTTGATTATGGAAGGATTTGATTCTTTGATAGTTGTAAGATTGTTTGTTATTTTTGATTTGAGTTGATTGTAGTATGCCAACTGAATGATGTGCCGTAATATCAAATGTAATCAAGACATTGCATAGGCCTACATTTGAGCACCCCCTAATTTTTCTTCGTGAAGTATTGCACCTCGAATGATGATCTGCGTGGAGCAAGCTGTCAACTTATAAGGTGTACGGTAAATTTTACTTCTATTCACTGATCTCAAAGAAAACTTTCATAAGAGAGGAAATATCCAAGTTAAATGCCGTAGCATCAGGAACTCCTGTAGAAGAGAAGGTGAGCATAATTTACAGCAAAGCAAGGGATCCAGCACATGGTCACTGCAAAGCACTGACTTAGGAAGTAATAAGGTTGATAAATAACGTGATGGCCAGCAATTTACTGACTGTTGGAAGATAGAGTTTTTGAAAGCCTAAACAGGTCTGGAAAGTTGAAGATTAAAACGGAAAGTTTCATCTTCATGAAAGATAGTAAATTTTCGGTTAGAAGAACTGTTTGACACAAAAAATTCAGATCAACGTACGAATTTGTGCCTTGAACGCAAAGTTTCCGAATAACAAGTTTTGAAGAAGCTTACGAAGTGTTATACAGAGCAGAAAAACAGTAACAATTTAGGAAATCTTGTACAGTCTTATTGCAAAGAGGCAAAAATCACAGATATAAAATGAAATTGTTTTGGATGTTTTTAGAACAACTGATTTCCTTTGTTTCGCAATACCAGCAAAATCAAAGCAACTGTTTTGATCTTCAGCGAATTCAAAAATTTTGACCTGACTTATTTTTGAGGATGTAGTGTTAGTTTTGGAAACGTCTATCATGATTTTTCTAAAATCTGTAGGTAATTATAGTTGTTTCTAAGCAAGGAATATTTTTCCACAAACTTAACCGAGAAAAGGAAGAAAAACTCGGGGTTATTGGAAATATTTTGGAGTAGGAAGATGGATCTGGAAATGATGATGAACATGTCACATTAAATAAAAGCAACGTAAAACAGTTCAAACTGGTCCGACATTTTGTCTTCTAATGTTCTAGTAGCCTCACAGGTTTGGTCTACCTCTACTTTAATTTCAACAACTGCGAAATCTGTGATTGTAAAGTCTGCAGATATAATGGTTCCAAAAGATCCTGAAAAGTGTAGTTTTTTTCGTCAGCAACAAAATCGTTCAGCGTCAGTCAGTAAGATTACAGATGATATATCGCAATATTTTGGTAGGTTTCTGAAATTAACAACTTGCACTTGAACGGTAAATTAATGCACTCTTCAGATGAGAAACCAACAAAAGCCTAGATTCTAGCTTTTCAATAATGAACAAGGACTAATACAACGCATCCACAACCGGAACCGTTGCTGATATTTCTGCAACGTTTCTTAAAGTTACTACTTGTTTCAGTGTTGTATGTTTAAGCTGGTTTTAAGTACAAATTCGGCAAAATGAAAGGCTTGTTGTCAAAATATTCGTTACTGCGTTACATATTTTAAATTTGAAAAACTAAATAAATAAACAAACAAAGAAACGGAAATTTTCCTTTCACGAGTGTTTATTCAAAAGCTGTTTGAAAGGTTGTCGGTTAAATCACATCACTCAGCGATGCACGTGAGAAGCGCTAACAAAGTAAAAAATATTATTTATCACGAGAAATATAATTTAGAGGGAAGAAGATGATGCACCATAATACACGTAGTTCATGAATTGACGTGAAAGCACTGATGACATAGATAACAGACACGTTAATTATTGATAGGCGTTGGCTGGTGGGCTGTGTAGACGCTGATGTAACCCCAACCGCTCAAGAACAATTTCCGACACCTTTTTTTGTCCTATGCTGTGTCATATACACCTTGTTGAGGTAACTTGAACAGAGTAGTCATAAGTTTGTGTTCATTAGCCAAAAGCCTACATTAGAGCTAATAAGGACTTATATTTTATACTTGTCTGCCTTCAACGGCAAGAAAAGTGTTGATGGAAGTCAGAAAAGTGTTTTGCAGGGTATGTTGGCATGCCTGTTATGACACACACGTAAACATATCTTCTGTATTACCTTACACTCGAGTTTCAGTTGTGGCCATTAACCCAGCAGCTGCGAAAGTGTTCGGTAACTTGGGTGACTTTTTTAATCAGATAAAATGATTTGATCTGCATTTGTAAAGCAATTATATATTGCAGTCTTTGCCTTATGTTAAAACTACTGTACTAGAGCTGCCATTGTTAATCAATGTCAAGGTGAAAACCGTCAATGCTGGTCAGCTTTCAAGCAACATCAAAGCTTATATCAAAATCATGTGCTTACGATGAAAATAATTTTTGTGTTGACTCTGAGTTTTTTATTCACTTTCAGTTTTAATACAAAACACTTGAACACAAGGCGGCAAACAGCTGATATAATCGGGTGGGGGAAGATGATTATAACTTGCTGTACTTAACAACTAAACATGTTTTCAAGATTTCGGGAGGCAAGTGCGGGCCTGCTTGAACAAATTTATCATTCTCAAAGGAGCAGGTAGGCAGCCCACTAATTTTGCTCTATTGGTAATAATGGTTACGTGAAAGCAACCCAGATGACTGCTTATCTACAGAAAGAATCTGATATTTATAAAAACTGATAGCCGATAGTAGATGTAGAGTTCCAATTGTCAACTATGCCCCTAAACGTACATTATAAAATTTTTTCACCAAAAATTACGTAAAAACTGCATTATACAAACAAAACAAGATATGTAGCACTTTGCATGCGAAAAGTTTACAAAATCTTTCATGTGGACGTTCTCAAAGAGGTTTCACCATCGAATATGTTAAATTAACTGTGCAATTCTTGTTTTTATCTTCCAGACTTCTGTGTAACCTACCGAAGTTTCAGAATACGGCTGCACTAGAATGCTTAATCGTTTGTCAACAGAATTTATCCGCAGTGAAAATCCGTGAAGCGAACGTAGTCACGTGGCTTTCCCAACAAGCTGTTTTATTGGCGTCAGCTCAATTATCAGCTTTCTAGTTTCTCTAAAAAACAGAATGCGACAGAGACGCCCAAAATCAAGATCTCATGCATATAATAGAAACGTTTGGAGAATATTTGTTTGAAATCATAGAGACACTCATAATTGGTCTTGTTTTTGCCCCGAACTAGCTTTTTCAAAGCATCAAGTGAAGAAAAGTATTTGCTACTTTTTTATTACGCCATCAGATTAAGATTATGGCATTTTTCAAAATTCTATGAAAAGGTTTTTCTGCACTGCGCCAACGACTGCTTACGCTCACGCGATGCTCGCTCTGACAGTGTTTTCTTTGTGGAGCCTTTTTTCTTCGATCCTTGCCGCACAGCGAAAATACAAGGTAGCTGTTCTGTTCAATTGGCGGTAAGCAAGCGACGAGATCGGATCGTAAATGACAGGTTGATCGCAGAGCTATGAACTTTCTTAAAACCATGCGCCATGTTTCGTTTCGTCTCTGCAAGCGGCAACGTTGATTCTAAGTTCAACGCCGCGCAGCATGAAGCATCATTCTCTAGAAAGAAGTTAGGTTCTCCACACTTTGCTGATTTTAAAGTAGGGTTTAATTTGCGCAATAGAGGCTTTCGGGAAGTGTGGTTGTTGTTTCGTTTTACAGCGCTTTTCTTGTGCTTTGCAGCGGTTGCAAGGACGTGATTCAGACGAATTGAGTTGGTTTAGTGTGGTTTTGACAGTCACATCAGTGTTGTCAGTGCGACCATCGGGTCATGACAGTGCACAGCTTACAAAAAAAGAATGGAAGGTTTGTTAGAAACCGATGATAACCCGAAACGTGTTAGAACCTTTCCAGGGCAACTGTGTTGACCTACTCGTTTTAAAAGCTTGTACGAGGGCGGCTTTTTGTAGACAACACAACGCGTGGATTGCAATTGAGTTAAAAGCTTTGCTAGGGAGATGGTAATGGGTGTCTTCAAAAGATTTTGAAAACCTGTTTTTGGAAAGACTGGGAGCTGATGGTATGGGGTGCTTCTGCTGCCTCCTGCTCTGCATGTGCCATGGGAGGAGGAAGTTTTCATGCAAAAACTAACCCGATGCATCAAAAAAATGTTTCGAAAGCCCTGCAGTGAAGGGAAACAGTTTGGTGCCAAGTGTAATCATGACCAACGCAGTGTGAGCTGGGCTTTGTCAACAATCACTTCTAAAAGCTTTGGAAACCGGTTCAAGACGTGAAGCCGTAAAAGTGCATGAACAGGGCCGCAGCCGTAGAGGGCCACATTAGCCATGACCCTCCCCAATTGAAATATATAGTTGTAATGTTTTTTCATCTTTTTTCATTTCCAAAACTGTGAGGAGTGCTGCGTAGCAAGCTGTGAAGTTCGCGCAGTGTTACGTCACCACAGCGCGCCTGCCGCAGAAGCTGACGCAATGGGATGGAATATCTC
>JGI24022J15233_10011036_pt1 | contig 10282 bp, 11 predicted proteins | sample Ectturendosymbi2_FD_15233 | JGI IMG/M metagenome (IMG submission 15233)
TGTTTTATTTTATTGTCATTGATTTTTACATTAAAATTACAAGATTGGCTTAAGTTGCTATTGAGAAGCATATATGTAGTTTTTGAGTAATTTAAAAGCAACTCATATCTCATCCATAGGTCAGTCATGATATGAATTCGCCAGCATTTACACTATACACAATGTTTTATTTAGAGCAACTTACACATACAAAGCTTTATTGACCCGAAAATATTTGGTTCAACTTTCGGAATTGGGGAGGGGGCAATTGCTCCCATTTCCCCCCACTGGCTACGCGCCTGGAGTCTGGTTAGATTCGAGTCCGTCCTAGGTAATTTCCTGTAAACACCAGTGCCCTTAGGAAGTTATCCGAAATGTTGTATGTTTTAATATAACACGACTGCATTAGCAGACTCAACTTTAAAAGAGACGGAGTAACAATATGCATGAGTAAATTATGTTTGACTGAATTGAGAGTCCTTCTGTGGCTTGGCGAGGCTAAGTGCCGCCCTTTCCACTCCTCAAATTTGACAAGAGTTTAAAATGAAAGAAGATCATGTTCCGTGCTTATTTAAAGATACAAGGATTACTAAAGCATCTTGAAGATCACAATCAAACACTCACAAACCGAAAAGGGTCTTGTTTTTCATTGTCGATTATGAATCTTGCTTTTTTCTGCTTGTCGCCACCTTCCTCATCATTACTTTTTCTATTTTTTTGCTTTTTCATATATATGCATATACGGACGCAACATGTTTCTTCAAATGTTTCCCTGTGTTCTTTAGTCTTTGATAAGCCCACCGCTTGGCTTTCTAATAGCTTTTTCATTCCAAGGGATCAAATGAAAAAATTAAGGGATGTGATGGCGACATACATGTAAACATTTATGTATGTTAATATGTCGTGTAGTATCCCCGTCTTTAACTAAAACAAAGTATATATACTACATACAGCACGCTATAATAATAATTGATTTGATAATATGATCTCAGTCATGCAAAGAACGTTTCATTGTTCACCTCACGTTTCAGTAGTGGTTTAATTCTTTTCGAATATATATAAGGTTTCAAATATTAATTCTGTTGGCACTTGCGCGGGTCCCTCAATAGGTGGGGGACACATTTTGAAAAAACAGGTCAAATAGGCTTCAAACTGAATCTGGTTGAGAAGCGCTGACTTGCAGCTTTCATCGTGACCTGCACACTTGGTCTGTTGTTGGGATGGGCTTCTTCCAATTAGACCTGCGCAGTTGTTCCTTACCTTCATTCGTCATCAACGCAACTGTTACCAGAAGGTCTTAAATGGGGGAACTTTACGTTTGTGCAGGGGGTGTTGATATTCTAAAAGTTGACAAAAAAATTATTGATTTATGGTGTTTCATTGTTCAAATTGGGTGGCTTGGAGCTTTGTATGGGTGGGCTAAGCCCACCAAAGCCCCCTGTGACAACGAGACTGGGTACCAACAGACATCTATTTCGAAAACTGTGTTACCAAACCATGTCAGGTCGAACATCCGCCTTTTTAATGCTCAGCAGTGATTACCACGTCTTATGTTCGACGGTAATTGCATGGAACAACTTTGTTCAATCTACAGCCATTGTCAGGTTGTGGAACTATTTCGATTAACGTCCCTTTTAATAAAAGCCTTAACCACAATCATATCTAATCTTTGTTAATTGTTTCTCATTTGTTTGCAATCTTTCGTTAACTGTTGGTCGTGAATTGGTTCGCTCGACATGGGGTGACGAAGAGTATATTGTTGGAGACCTTTCATTCCATCATCTTTCAATTTTCGAAGAACATAAACTATGAAATATTTCAAACGGTCTTACACAACTGAAAACGGACCGGACTAAGATGAATCTTGTTCTATTTCTATGTTTTGAATGACTACAGACGGGGAAGAAAACTGGGTATATATGGGCCTACACAGAGACTGAAACTTCAGTCACTCACTCGGCATTGGCGGAGTGTGACTTCTAAAAATAACTTTATGATCGAACTCTCTCTCTGAAAATGTAAATGCGAAACTCTGTAAAATGGAATTATTAAACTTGTCGTACACTGCTCAATCTTTGAATAATATATTGTTGTGAATGAAACTATTATTGCATAGTGTACATGGGCAGAATGATATGATATGTAGGGCAGTTAAGTCTTCACAGTTAGACGCGTACAAGATGATAACTGTCCTTGGACCAGCCGTAACCCTTGACCGTAATAATATACAGTATTCCTAAAGACAGTGAGGATATGCAGACTGAAGTCAACAGAGGTACCCAAACAAACCTGTCACAATATTCGGGCACCGGCCTACCGCTCGTCGTCATTAAAACATACATGATTCAACTGACTTGTTTCATCGACTTCGCTCAGGATTCAAAGCATTGTGGAGAAGATGCAGCAGAAATCTTCTCATTACGTTGTGTAAATAACCGCTGATTAACATTTCGTCCTGTTGTCATTTTGGGTTTTTCATTGCACAAATTTATGAGCCACCACAAATATCTTCCCTAGTTGGATGGGACATGAGCAGAAAAAGGTTCAAAACCCTGGGCTATGGGTACTAATCGTGCCTTCGAATTAACGATAATTCCATTAAACCCATCTGACAACGTTTCTCTTTACAAAAATGCAGAAATGTATTTGGCAAAACTTTTCAGAGCAGACTTAGATTAATGAATATCAAATACTTTAAAAACTTCTCTTTTCGAAAGTGAACATGTCAACTGCACCATTAGGGAACAAATCAGCACACAAAAGTGAATGCATGTAATTTATTAACTAACAAATAATAAGTAATGACAGGAGACGTCAACAAAACGCCGCCTCCGACAATTCACCCAACAGATCTAAGCTGTTGCAAAAAATCATCGGCATGCAAACGTAAATACATAATGTCAGGAATGTCATCTAACGGCACTGTTCAGCACATCTTTGCTGACTTTCCATTCTTTCGTTAAGATCGTTCTCCAGCAAACCTACAGAGTTTTTGCGGCAGACGCCTGTAAAGAAAGAATGTGTAAAAATAAATACAACGAGCAGCAGTTGACGACGTCTAATAGTTTTCAGTTTCACAGTTTTGAGAATAACATGTTCAAAATCGTTGCAGATGTACACATGAACAGCAAAGCACAGTTTCAGGCACCTCCAGTGTAAAGCACTGCATCTATGTTGTTGTCAATGCAGTTCTGATCATTCATGAGTGAATAGAAAAAGACTGTCGTAGAGTCAGAGGCAAGCAGTCTGATTTCTCGGTGCATGTCAGTCATGCCACAGTTCTGCAAAATGAACCAGAATGTACAATTTCCTGAAGAATCATTCGGCTAAAAAGTGTCATTGGTTATTGCGGATTACCTTTGCGTATTCGCAATGAATTTTCAATTACGGAAACATTCAACAAAGTTATAAGAAAATTACTAGCTAAGCACATATTCTTTCGGATACGGTTTGATGCTACCTTAACACTTCTTTCAATAAAGCAACCCAACGCTGTAGAACACGTTTCAACATAAACTACAACTATAATTTTTCTTATAAATAATGGTGTCGAGTTTCCTTTGTTCAACACATTTTTGTGTTTGTTCCACATTTGGAATAAACAGAAAAAAGATATAGCAATTCAACGTGGTTCAAGACGTTTGGACATAAAATGTGCCAACATTTTTTCTTATGAATAATGGTGTCGAGTTTCCTTATTCAAACAACATCGTGTCTTTTGTTTCACATTACAATAAAAGAAAAAAATACTTACGTTTTCCGACGATTCTGGAGCAACGACGACGAGGTTCTTGAGGTCAATATCAGAAGTTGACCTGAGATTATCGGCTGCGTATCTCAGTGCTTTAGCAGTTGTATTGTGAGAATAGATCGGACCATTGAATGAGAATGAATTCAGCAAATTGCGAATTGTGTTCACGCTATTGTCGGTGATGTCGTGAAATTGTGGCTGGTACCTGTCTCCGTGACCACCGTAAGTCACAATTCCTAAACGAAGATCCTCCAACACAAACAAGAAATATAAAGGCACAAAGTTTCGTTCCTGATGCTCTACTCATGAATTACGTGCAAAGAGATTAACCAAGCAACCCCAGCCTCAAACGTTACTTTCAGTTTTTCACATAAATAGCAGTGTTAAAAAATATGTGTCAGAAATTCGCTAAAATTTCCTGCAAAAGAATATGGCACTTCAGCGCGAAGAGATATCCACTTTTTCTGCAGAGTTTCTAATTCTGACTACGATAGATTTCAAAATCATACTCGAAAAATCAGTTTTGTAGCTTTGGAAACATTGACTTGATTTGCAAAACAAACATTGGTTTTCTCGATGAAACTCTGCCTGCGAACAGAATCTATTTACCGGCTTAGATCGGAGAGACGTGCGAGATAAAAGCTTTCTGGCCTTTTTACCCGCTGAGAAGGATCTCGGTTCACGACTCAGAGAGAGCAGAAGATACAAAGATGTGTGGATCTTTTCAGGACCTGCAAAGTGAATAAGCACCATATCCTATCAGGTGACATTAGAAATATTCAATATATATAACTTTATTGCACAGATTTGTTGTAAACGTCAGTAAAACTGCAATATTGTCTTTCAAACATTTTTGACATAAATGGCGTTTGAAAAGAAGCGCAACAAGGAAAACATATTAATTAAAATCAAGCTTACAGCAGTATTTTGGTCCAAATGAAGTCCAGTGAATGTGATCGGCCAAAGCATGTTTGTACCAGCAAATTGGAACTTCATGTGCAATGTTTTTTCCGTCATAGCACGCTTTCAGGTAGGGAAGGTAGTGTGGTGGTAGAACAGGTGAAAAATCAGTAAAGTTCCGATTACATTCGGACTTGCGTGATTCGCTGGGTTGATCTTGGTGTGGCATCTATGAAAATTTAATGGCAACGCGTGTTAAAGTTTAATTGATAGGCAACGACGATACGTACATTCGAGTGAACAGCTTATATGTGACAGCGGTAGTAACCCAGTGTCTGGAATTTATAGTTACGGTACATTGATGAGCATCTCGAAACCATTTTGGGATTGTTTGAGAATGATCTTAGTTTCACTCATTAAAATAGTGTTTAGTTTCATTACAGGCGAATGGATGACGTAAATCCAATCCTCTACGCATAAGCATTGCTGTCGTTGTCGAAATTGATCTTCCTACAGTATTTATAGGTTTGTGCAGAAATATCAAAAGGAATCCATTTCGAAGTAAAACAATTCTTATGTAAATCTGCAAACACTTCAATAGTTTGTCGATTTTCATTGATTAAATTTTTCTCGTCTGTACGTGATGGTTTAGAAAACTCTTCCGTGATGTGAAGATTGCAAAAACAAGAACTATACATTGTTATCGCAGAAAAAAACAATGACCGCTTACTTCAGTGTTTTGCGTCGTGCAACTCGAGGAGCTAGATACAAAGTAAGATTTCATCAACTCATTCGTGTTCTGTATGCCACTGCCATTCGGGAAAAGAAAGCTTGGTGTTTTGAAGTCAGCAAAAGCTCCTGCACCTCCGATAACAAAGTCTATTCCGTGATGTATCTGTTTGCGCAAATTTATTCCGTCACAATCATTGACAAGATAAAATACTTAACGGAGAAAAACTGACCATCACTCAAACTACCTTTGAAATTTCTACGTGAGAACCTTGCTATAAAGTATAATTAGATCACTGTGTTAATAGAATCAGGCTTTGACCAAGGCGTGCTGGATTTGATTAAACATTTTGCAGTTTTAGCAAAGCAAAATATTGCTATAAACTCCGTCATAAGCAACTGTTTGGATTTGGATTATAAAAGAAAAAAATCAAAACTTTTATGAGAAGGGATTACGGTACGTGTAAGTTATACTTCCACAGGGTCATTCTTTTCATGCTATGAAAACGTATCGAATGCAAAAATTATGTGTAGTTTGGCAGAACAAAAATAATTTTACCTTCACCACTCTCAACGATTCGCCATTGAGGCCATATCGAATTCTGAAAGACAAGTAGGGAGTATGGCAGAAAACTTCTTGGCCGCGGTAGTAACACGCTATATCTTTTCTGTCCAGAGGAAGTTCGACCCGCTCTCTTCGTGGAGCACTCGTATTTACGTAGACGTAGCGAGAAGAGGCAGTCTCAAGGACAACGTCCGGTAAAGCTAATAAAAATATTGCCGCTCTGTGATGAGCGATGTTCTACGCTTTTCAATGTTAACTTGACGAAATCAGCAACAGGCATTACGTAGATGCATTTAATCATGGTTGCCTTTCAAAAAATTTGGTTTGGTAAAGTTGTGAATGCAATGTTGTCAACATAAATATGCTTGCCGTCATAAACAAAAAATGTGTTTAAAATAAGCTAACTTCAACCAACATTATGAAATAAATATATATATATATATACTTCAGGGCACAACAAAGCCGCACATTACTTTTCAACAACATTTTGCTTGTAAATTTCGTAGATTCCCAACATACCTAATACAAGTGAGTTGCCTCGTGCCATCAATGTGAAGTGCATCATCCGTGGGTCGGTTGCTAGTATGTACATGCAGTCACTGTTGGGAGCCATTGTTGGAAGTTTGTAGTACTTGCCATCGTAGGTGATCAATTGGTTTAAGTTTGAACCGTAGATGTTATAAAACGTATTGTCTGAAAAGAATACTGATTATTAATATGTTGGGAAGTTGGCACCAACTTCCGCAACAGCAACTTTCGAAACATTTTGTGAAATATGTCTGCTTGGATTAATCAAACAATAACGCATTACAGAAGTAGCGTGTAGCTTTCAATTTTTTGTTATTGGAATTTAATGATATTAGCTTAGTTTTGAATAGCGGAAACCGTGTTTCTCCAAAACAGTGTGTTAATAGTCCTAGAATCTATCCGAATCAAAAGGTTATCGATGGTTAGTTTTAATGGAATTTTAGTTACGCTAGAGAAATCAATCCATCAATTTTCTGAATACCTTCGTAGTGCAAAATGAAAGAAACAAACTCCATGAAGTCGGTTTCGTAATATTCTGCTACAATCGTCGCCCATACTCTTCTTGGTTCATGGAGAAGGCTGTTGCTCAAGTCAGCAATTTTGTAAGCACCCTGCGAATTAAATTGCAACGCACATACAGTACAATGATTCTGGAGGTGAAAAGTTTCCAAGAGAGGTGACCGTCTCAGAATGAAACAGTGATACACATTCAGACTCATACCTCAGATAAGGCGTCAGTAATCATCAGCAGGTCGAAGCCGTTCGAGGGTAAAAGGAAGGAACGTGGCATGACCTCAACTTTGGCAAACTGCTGCATGATTGCATGAGCCTTTGAAGAAAGATTTCAGTTGGCAACGTTAACATTTTCTTTAAATTTCATTGATACATCTATCGATACATTTGGAGATGTGGCTCGACATTCAGTGCTTCACGAATTACACAGATGCGCGCTTTGTCACAAAGTGTCACACCGTAAACTCTTCCTAATTATTCATCTCTGCTGCTTGTACTTCCACTAGTATTCTTTCTGTCATTTTCCAAGATTCGTGATCATAGCTAGGGATCGGAACAAAATTATCTGTATGAAACTGACAGCTTTGCAGTGCTTGGAAGCTCCCGTTTTATGACCACAGAGCGATAAAGCTCACGCAGAACTGCGTTTTCTTTACCATTCCATGTGTAAATCTCCACGTTCCACCTTACGTCAATCGTAAATTGTAATCCAGGGTACTTGAACTTCCCGCATATTGCAGCGTCTTGCCACTTCATTGCAGCGTATCCTACCTTGGGCTTCTGCAGGGACATACTTCGTTTTTTAGTGTTAATTTTCATTCTTCTTGGTCGCACGCAGTCGAAAACCGACCTAGTTCAGGTTGAAGACCCTGTTCGGAGGATTCATTGATAGACACACTTTAAATATTTGAGAACATACCCTCTCAATTGTTCCCTCAGCTCTCTTCAACCATTCAAACACGTCTTCTACTGAGTACCATAGAAGCTCCAATGCCGGCTCCAGAAGTTCACTTACGATATCAGTTTCACCACGAACAATTCTGCCGAATTTTTCTGAGGCAAGGAACACTTCAAAAGCTTCCTGGTGACCAAGACCTGTTGAACAGAAGAACGGAAAGATTAGATGAAAGATAACGAAATACAACGAAAAAGGGTTTCAATGATTTGCTGGCAATTTACAAGTTTTCAAGGTTGTGGAAAAGATGCTTTTCATCAGAAATATTTTGTGCACTGAAGATATGCATTGTACTTCACGTTTTGCTTGCAGTAAGCTTCATTGTTGTAATTTTATCAGGTGTTTTGTTTGCTTTTATCGCCATGTGGTGAAACGCTAGCACGAAATTAGTTTCACTGCATCGGTCCATTAAGGTCATCAACTCACGGTCATAAAAACATTTCACGCAAAGTTTTAGTTTTTATTTATGTGATGTTATGCAGTAGTCATTGCAAATCTGCATGCTAAGCTACAGTGTTTGATGTTTGACGCAAGTAATTGAAAACCTTAGCTGTATCTGTGCGGCCAACGCACAAATTATCCTTTGATTGATGACCAAGCGGAATTTGTTCTTTAACATTACTACCTTCTTGCAAAAGTGTGAAACACAAAACCGCGCTATAACGTTTTTCAGCAAATAACTTACTCTTTGGATAGAGATCTGCTCCGTCCATGACAAACTTATTCAAAGAGTCTGCCGAGATCCGCCGCCAGTGGTTAATAATGTCTTGGCAGCGTTGCGTGATATAATCGCAAACGACCTCTAAATCTCGTTCCTCTCTTACACCGAGTTTCTGCTCGTGAAAAGAAGAAACGTTAAGAACAAAATGCGCTAAGAAGATTCAACGTCGGATTGAAAATAATTTTTGTGCTTTAAAAAAAAAATGTGAAATAGGATAAACTTGAAAATTTCTGAGAAAAACAGTGTTTCGAATCGTCACTGGCTGTTCTTCACAGATTCGAACAAGTTATTCGACAACAAAGTACAACACGAATATTAAAGTATTTCTTTCAAATAAAATTAAACGAGAAGTCTTTTCTTGGATGAAAGAACAACTGCTGGGAAGATGGCAAAAATTGTTACCTAAATTCAATTCGCCAAAATCAATATGTGGTTAGATATTTAACACGGATGAAAGAAGAAAACAAACTAGAAAAACAGTAGAACAAGCAAAACTACTGGAGTACAGACAACAATCGCTTTTCAAGTCCATTCCAATCTTGCTGAGAATTGATTCTTGTGCATTGAAATTAATTTTACAGCAAAATTATACCTGTCGAATGTCGTCTCTAAACGATCGTGGTCTATGAGCAGCTTTATACACTTCTCGCACGAGCAAAATCAGATCTTTTGTGACTTCCACTGGTCGAGAGAATGAAGGCCAGAACTCAGTAGGAAACTCAGCTTGACTGACTTCGCGTCTGGAGCCATCGACCTGTTAGAACAGATCGACAAATCGATTCCGTTTTCATTAACAGACTCCGAAAGCACAATTGGTAAAATACGACTACTGTATTTTCAGATCGAAGCTTCATCAGTTTGAATTAAGTTATGGTTAATTTACAAACATGTCAATTTGCAAACAAGCGAAAAAGGCATTTTTTCTTGAAAGTTTTGTTACTTTTCTCATTTTGTCACAAACTTACCACGGCGTAACATCGTACGTTCACAACATCGGACATTTGAACAATGCAAGAGTAGAGCTTGTAATTGACGTCATAAAACTTGATATCCAGCTGTCTGATGTTGTTGCTGGTATAACTAACAGTGACGTTGACTGCTTCAGTGCTGTTGGTCATCGACAAACTCATATTTCTCAAACGGGCCATTTCGAAATATCTGAACGCAAACAAATACTTGATTTAAAATTGTTCCTTCAACAAACATCAATACTTCCCAACAATGGAAACATGATTTCGCGACAGGCGATTAATCAAAGTTAATAATAAAACCAAAGTTAAATATATCAGATGCAATGCGTTGTTATTCAACAAAAACACTACACGCCTGTAGCACAATTTATTAACGTGAACAGGAACAAAATGAATGATATGCTTAGCGGTCGAAAAGAAAGTTCATTTGCTAGTTTGATATTTTCCGATTTTAACCATACATCACTGTGTATTTTGTCTGAACAATATTTTTAAAAACAGCGAAAAGTTGCTCATGATTTTTTGATGAATGAATATTTCTTTTTTTTATGTCTCAACAACAACTGCAGGCTCATGTTGTAATAGAAATACGTAGGCCACTGTGTAACTTACTCCAGCGTCCAATAAGAGTTAATCCAGAAGATTGAATTGCGAGAGTATAGTCTGATCA
>JGI24022J15233_10011042_pt1 | contig 10279 bp, 9 predicted proteins | sample Ectturendosymbi2_FD_15233 | JGI IMG/M metagenome (IMG submission 15233)
CATTACTCAAACCATAAGTTGAAAGACATTCCAGTGCCTTATTGTCTTCAGTATGTAGGCCGCTGTCAACCACCACAGCGCGTACACGGGTTTGTTCACAGGCAGTCATCTGCTCACCGCGCAAAAACCTGCGAGTGAATGTTACGTCATAGAACGGTTTATTGGGATCAACCACAGCGGTCTGTTGTATATTACGAATTACTTGGTGTAGTCGGTGGGTTGCGTGTGGCAAGTAACAGGACAGAATTTGCGTGAATCAGAGATGAAGTAGCAATTTGTTTCCGAACACTCCGTGCAGAATAATAGCGTAGCGGCTTTTATGAACAAATATTGCTGATATATATATATCGGCGTAATTTTGCCGATGTTATACATCGGAAACATGGCCATACAGGCCGATATATATCGGCACGCCGATGCATCGGTCGAGCTCTGTTAACAGTCTTGTGGGCGTCACCATACTTGGCATTTCCGTGAAAGCCGGATTCAGGTCATGATTAAACTGACCTGCGTGTCTCTATAGCATTATGGCATAATGCATAATGATTTATGCAAATGCGAATGTACGAACCATATGCTAGTTCCTTAAAAAAACACAAATGAATTTTGAAATATTTTAGGTATTTGTTTTGGACCGGATTGTGTACCTGGCGTTTAGAACCTGCGTCCATCTCCCTTTGTCAGGAAATCGAACTGCGAGGTTACTGCGATTCGCGTCTAACTCGCCTCGACGGTTACTTGTACTAGTTGTTATAGTTGATCAAAGTATTTTTTGTCTGATACTGTTGCACCAAAACCTCGGAGAGACACGCACTGTTCAGCAGCATTACACCAATGGTACATGTGAAATGTTTGTTCTAGCGTTGAAAATCGATTTTTATTATTGATAGAAACCGTTGTCCTGTGATCATGCGTTTACGTCGGAAATCTGTTGTTCATAATTCAACCAACTAGAAAATATGCCAGCTTCTTCCTACAGTTTGCACAACCTGTCTTAGCGCCGATGATTGATCACCAGTAGTGTATAACAAAGCAACCACAATCAGTCAGAACGTTTGCAAGCATTGGGAACAGCTCGATTGACCGCTATTTTTTTCTTTAAGATGGGGTGATGATGAACCAGAGTATTATAACGAAATACCGGGAAAGCTTGCTCCCGAGTCCGGTTTGAAAAGATTGGATGAAGATGTTCACCCGTCGAGTGCCTTATCGTCGCGGTCTCAAGAATACATCAATAATGGCGTTCAGGTTTGCTGCAAATCAACGCGTGTTCAGAGTTACGCAAAGCATTTACAAAAACCCATCGCAGTTTCGTCCTCATTTGTAAACTTTCGTTTGTAGCCATTCCTTAGTTGGTCAGCTGTTTCCAAATGGTTGTAGTTTTGAGTTTCCTTCACAGGGTTGAATAAGCCTTTCGATGCATTGCCTTATTGTTTGTGAGTTTTGTCATCCATTTGGTCAACTGTGAATGTGCGGAAGTGCCGGCCCATGAGACCAACTAACCTTGCTTCAAAATGAATTTTTCAAACCTAAGCGCTAAACGTTTTTGGAGTGATACAGGGTCCCCAAATCAAAACTGTGGTCAGTGTATACGTTGATTGACAATGCGTTATCATTGACACTGTGGAGAATGTCCTCGCGAATCTATTGAAATGTTTCCATTTTTGAAAAAAAGTGTCAAAAACATTAGGAATCGGTTTTATTATTAATGGGCCAGTACTTTTGCTACTGCATGCCTAGTTTTTTTCCGTCACAGACCGATTTTTTCAATGACCCGAAAAAACTAAGTCAATTCGGTTATAATGTCCGAAAATATAGACTAGTGAATATTGTTACGGCGGATTGTAATACTATTATTGGACAAATGACCAAAATGTCTCCGCGAAAGAAAAACCACCTGCTTGCAAGTCAAACTCGGCGCGTTCGAGTTTTTTTATGTTGGAGGTGAAATATACCTCTTCACACCGTTTGAAACCCATGTTATTGATCAAAGTTTAAAGACGTGATTGAGGTGCTCGCTGCTCGTCCCATTGATCAAACTGTGCGTAGTCTTGACTTGGTTTCGACTCAAACAAAAATGCAGTTACTTCCCACTGCTTTTTTCAGTGCTGAGATAAACAACCTACGTGTACTTGCTGTTCGATAAGTCATTTAAATCATGAGTTTGTGGGTCGTTGAAACTCGTAGAAAAGGCCATCTAAATTTCGTGAAACGTGTAATTTATATCAAACGGAAACATGCAACTGCCAAAAGCAAAACCGGCATAATCTCGTCCGAAGCAAATGATGGATATTATTCTCCAGGGTGCTTTGGACGATGGTTTGTTAGGCAAGTTTTTGAGTGAATTCCACTGGTCTTCGTCATGTGCGAAACAGTGCTTCAAAAGTGTGGGCATCCTGTTTGATAATATTGAAACAACTACTTAAACGTAGCACTCCAGAACCTTCCGCGTGGGGTATTGCTTTGCAATGCTTCGTAAATTGGCCAACCCATGTTTATCGTAAACCTATACAGCGATTGGCGTTGCTCCTAATACATTCTTGGAACTGGCATGACTCATCACAAGTTGATAACCTTAGCTTTTTGTGATGCGCCTTATTGGTGATCACAGAAAACATAAATACACGCTGAAGTAACCGAAAGCGTGGGTATTTCAGCAAACAACTGTTACAAAAAAACACCTTTATATAGGTGGTCTTTCAGCGGCAGTGGCTTCACCACCTGAGAATCCTTTGTGAAGGCCCACTCAGACCTGTCTTAAAGCCAGAGTTGATCTTAAAGCCAAAGGTTGGGGTTTCCCATTTCCTCAGCAGGGCCTTTTCGACGACCTGGGGGAGAATGCGATGCTTTTTGTCGGTGCAAAAGTTGGGCGCTTGATGGCGATGCGCTTATTCGCGACAACTTTTGCGAAAGGAAAACAAATGGTGGATGCAGTCGTAACCTTGCTATAGCGACTAGGCTTAAACTTGTGGCTGACCTTTTGATAGGTATTCCTGGCTGTTTATGTTGCTGTCATCCGTGGTCAAGCAATCGTCCTCGAACAAAATTTCGACATCTTTGCATGCGTTAATGGCATTATTTGTTTTTTTAAGTGAAATAATCTGGCATTCCTGTAAATGTTGAGGTGCATTTATGGCTGTACTGATTTGCATGCTATTTTCTTGCATTTGCCAATCTGCGTGTGTTTTGTTGTTCTGTAGCCTTATAATTTCGTTTAGTGCGTATACATATCGATGTTTTTGAAGGGTGGAGAGTGTAGTGCCAGCTCCATTGCTGGAGCCAATCCCGCGCCCAGGCGAAACCAGAGAAACTTTGAAGACCACAACTATGTCAACACCAGCGTCGTGTCACACGAGGTAGCGTCGTGCACTTCCTTTTGTGAAATCGTGAATCTTTTCGGGAATTGCAGGGCAGCTTTGCGCAGCAACCTTACCGCATGGTAGAGTATCAACGACTGATGACGACCTGCAGCTGCGTTTTCGCTCGCGGCGTCAGTGTTCTTAGTAGTCTGCATCGTAACAGATTTATGTCGTTATTTTGCACGTCTGCCGTTGCATTACAGGCGCCGTCACCAGGCCCCGCGCGGTCTCACCAGTCTTGCAACCCTTCAAATCTTATCGATCTTGCATCCCCACCTACTTCTCCCAACAAACGTAAGCTGGGTTTGGTCGTTTCTTGTGTGTGATGTGTTGTCTGAGCTTGCTTGTATACAGCAAAACGGTCTTGGGAGACAAGTCGCATAACTCGTTCGAGAAACAGACGTGATTATTTTTATTATTGTAGTTTCGCCCAACTCTCGTAATTCAAAATACGAGCGGTTCAAATCACGGCTTGTTGATTTTCTTGTTTACATTCAGAATTCTTACCTCGCATCTTACTACCTGAATGTGGGTTGCATAGAAATTTTTAGCACAGGTTACGTTGTGGCACGCTGTGTTGTTGGAAGTCTTGTGTTCAATTTCCAGCACATCGTGTTCAAAATCAGCGTGATTGTCAATCGATGAATATCACACAAAAACTTGCAGCGAAACGCAACCCTGGCTAGGGTCACTTGCAGCAAGCTCCCAGGCTCATAAAATAACGCTCTGTGCGAAGGTGATCCGTCACAGTTCTGAAGTAATTTTCATTCAGTATCGAGACTTTTGTTCGGTACCTCCTTGTGTCTGTCACAGTGCCAGAGCAAGTAAGCTTGATATAGCCGCGAGAACTTGATGCTGCCGCATTCCGTTGTCGTTCGCGCGTAACATGTTACGGCTGAACGATTTTCCTGCAGATTGCGCTAAGTTCTGTCAAAGCGCGCTTGGCTTAAACCACGAATGGTAGGCTGGAAAACTGTTGACTGCTGGTTAGCACACGCCATCGGGCTTTTGTTTGCAAATTTTATTGAGCAGATTCACATCCGCAGCAGCTCACTTCATCAAAGCAGCACCGGTGTAGAACATAACATGAAGTTAAATAGGCCCATTGGCATAAAGCGTAAAGCGATTAAAGTTCGTCGACCTCCTTCAAGGACGTTTATCGTCGACCTCCCTTCAAGGACGATTATCCTTTTATCCATTCTTTACTAATCTATCCACCGACCTTTCTTTTCGGTCAAAGCATCCCGATCACCGTATGTCCCTTTTCGTTGCAGAGGTTAGTGCTGGAGTCGGGGGTGCGCTGGCCATTGCCGCGGCGATCGGAGTGTCTCGTGATGATCAACCCACCAATCAGAAAAGGCCTTCGATAGATGCGTTTGATATGCGTAAGTAATCACCGTTCAGCTGGTAGCAGTATTGGAAATCGTTAAAGATCAATTGTCGTACGTTCGCATTTGCTGAATGCACGCCGTGTGCGTCCTGTTTGCAACCAGAGCTGCGGTCGGCATGCGTGACAACGCGCTATAGTTGGCCTTCGAGAGGTGCTTTTCTGCATTAAGTTGATTCATGTCACGCTGCGCAAGGCGTGTGTCTTTCTCGACAGGATATAGGAATTGCCTTACGCTTGTGGTGGCATTTATTTCCTGAAGTGCTTAATCGCTGTTGGCCAGGCCAACCTTTACCAGCACGATGATAGACACTTTTGCAGTAATGATCATGCTACCTGTATATTGATGGTTAATTGCAAAGTGTTCGTTGACCTGCTTTCAAACGCTTGCACCCCATTCAAATGCATTTGTTAACTTAGATTTTACCAACGAGCTTAACGTTAGATTTTTCGATTTAGTATGAGCATCAAGCAAGCTCATTGATTGTATTGGAGAAATCCTCTGTCTGCATTGTGGGAATGCAGGTTGCCTTTCGTGAGAAGGCAAAACCGCATAGTTTTAGTTCAAGTATTGGATGCTGTTTGTTAGTCTCGGGCATATGTCACCGAACTCCGAAAACGCCACAGTTTTTTAAACAGGCAAAAAACTTCTTCGATGTCATTTAAGCGCCCGCCAAGTCTCAAAACTGCGCTATGTTCGGCCACGTCTTGCACGCAGAAAAACAGAAATCTTCTGGCTTTTGCTGCCTTGTTTCTTTTTGCCCGGACAGTGGTAGAAATTCGATTGCTCCAATGGTAAAATACCTGATTTATGATAAAAGTGCTGAAAACTCACTTTTCTGCAGAAAAGTTTGCCGTCTACTCTTTCTAAATCAGCAGACCCGTAATTTTTCGAGTGTTGAGTTTTTCTTGTAACATCAGCATTTGATTCGAGATCTCTGGGATAGCTTTTGATAAGTGGTTATTTTTAACCGGTACTGACAGCAACAATTATAATTTTCGAACGGCAAACATGCCAATGAAGTTTTTTATTTCGCGATACGCACGAATTGGCCTTCCCGCCTTTGATTTGTTTTCCGTTGCGCTCAGTGGCTTTGTCAATCAGCCGGACGTCCCATGTTGTGTTTTCAAACCTTGTTCAGGTCCATTCGCCAATTCCGCTCATCCTGCAACACCGAACACTGTCGCGACGAACGCACTGCAGGGCGAGCCTTGGTTTCACGGCAGTGTTTCGCGCAAGGAGGCGGAGGAGCTGCTGAAGCGCGACGGCGATTTTTTGGTGCGCGAGTCTTCCACCACGAAAGGGCAATTTGTTCTGAGCGGGTTGCAGGACGGACAGTACAAGCATCTGCTTCTGGTCGATCCTCATGGGGTGGTATGAAAGAGTTTGCATTGCAGTTGTCTGTTTTTCCGCAGGGCGTTAAAGCCGTGAGTTCCTTTTTTGTCTGTTCGCCTTACCAAGTTGATGGGAGCCGGGTCGCTGAGTTTTCCACGTTCATGGAACGGAAGCAACCTTGATGATGTCAATCATTTAGTTACGATCCGATTTTGTTTGGACGTCGCTTCTTCAACATCAGATCGCCCTTGACGATGGTTTCTGGTATTTAAGTGATCATGCTACAAAAGAAACATGGCATAAGGTTTTGGTGCCGATTAAACAAAGCAGAGATGATCGGATAGTGGTTTTTACTATCCGAGCTTATCCTGTTTTTCTAAAAATGGCATCCGATCCGAATCCTACTTGCGTTGAAATCATACGATCCGTAGTCGAAAACTATCCAAAAAAGATGGTTCCAAAGACAATAAATAAATGATGTGCATTGTACAACATACTACAAGAGGTCAAGTGAAAAAAAATTATTTCACAGCCTTGAAGCTCAAAATATTGAGTAAAGCTTTTCGGATCGGATATCCGTATCCATTCTCGCTTAAAAGCAGTTTTTGGATGTCAGTATTCGGTTGAAAACTTCTATCCTGCCGGATATCCAACCGGCAAGCCGGACAGTTATTACCTCTGAAACAAGTAACTAGACGTAAGGCAGTTGAAAACCGGTATGCGACTCGCCTTGTCCTTATGCGGTGATTAAAGTTGCCATACAAGTTACTTAAGTAAAAGTATAAAACTACTCATGATAGAAAGTTAAGGAGTTTTGCACTACTTAAGTAATTTGAAAAGTGGTCATTAACCTGATATTAGTCACGTAACATTGTTTAGCCTAATTTATTACAAGCTGAACAGCAGTTAAAAACGAACGTTAATCATGGTAATAATAAGGTAACTTCAGTAAGACTTGATCTTCAAAAAATGTAAAGCCTACATTGGCTCGCCATGGAGTAAAGATGGTCCCAGCAGCTGCAGAAGCAAAAGTATTCCGTAGCATGAACAGGCTTTTGAAAGCGGGCAATAAGTGCAACACGTTAAGGCCCCGTGCTCCCATTGACAAATAGATGTTTCAGCCACGGTATGCCTTGCAGACCCATTCAAACACTTGAAACCTTGTTTTTTCACCTCCAAGTTGGCTTTTGTTTCCTGAAAGGGCTGAAATATATTCAATCTGTTTTAGGTTCGAACGAAAGATCGCCAGTTTGCCAGCGTCGGGCACCTCATTTCTTTCCATCGCGACAATAACTTACCGATCGTCTCATCTGGTTCTGTTCTGTCCCTGAGGCAACCCGTCACAAGACAGATAGAGCGCTGACGTGTCAGACTGCATGTGTCTTGCTAGCCCCATTGTAAAGGAGCGTGTAGTTCAGCGCTTGCAGCGCAGACGCTGCACACAAAGAATCCCTGCGAAAAACTGATCTTTCCAGTTCGGAGCACGTGCAGTGGAGCGTTGTTCGGATTTAAGATGAGCTCACAATCTCCTACGCTTCCAATGATTTTCCTTCAACTCGCCACGTCCATCGCAGACTCGCATGGACAAGTGCACACGGAGCAGTCGGGCGCTGCGCGCATTGCGCAGCAGTTTAAATAGTGGAATTTTTACGCAAATTATTTCTCTCTGACTGCGTCTGCTCTCAAGTTTGATGATAGTGACTAGTTTTTTTCGCAAATGATGTTCAGGGTTTAACGCAAATCATTATCGAAAACACAATTTGTTGTGACTGGTGAAATTGCGCTCCCTTTCTTGCTTTTGTATTTTCTTTGTCCATTCGTCCGCTCGTCGTCACTGCTGACTTGACCGTTTTTTTGTTTAATTTGTTTCGTTAATCATAGATCGATGTTTGTATCGTTGCGCCCTTTTGTATTTTGAAACGTCGCCATGCGGTTTGGGTCGCATAGCGTAACGGTTGTTGAAAGATGGTTGATGTAACTCACCCAGTTACATCAAAGATGGTTGATGTAACTCCCCCGTTTGATGCAGTACAGTTCAACCAGTGTTTGGTGGTATACAGTGATGGAGTCAATTGAAGTTATATTTAAATTACACTTTTGGAATGAAATTGTAATCTAGATGGGGTTGAACTTTTTCGAGAGTCGCAGTAATTTGTTTGAGAAATGTAATTGAATCCGTAAGTTCCATGCATACCTTTAAACTGTTGTTTAACCAGCAACAAAGCACGATTATCTCGCTGTGGTTCGTATGCAGGGTTTCCAACTTATTTTGCAAACCTTGTGATCATTCCACGTAACACTGCACTACATTGGGTATTATGGTGTTATTTCGATTTAGTGCTTGAGAATTTCTGAGGTAATGTCGTGTGGCAAGGTACAGATATGGTTAGTAGCAATAGATATGTGCCTGATAATAGAAATGATGGAACGGTGTCTACCGTAATTAGACTTCACAGTAGATAAATGCTTGAACTTGATGCGAGTAATTTACTCCATCACTGGTTGGAAATCCCCTGCGCTGAATGATGTCAACTTGACTTTGATCTGCGGTGGCAATCGTGAGATGACATTTTTTTGTATAAAAAACAATTTCATTATTGTTTTGAGTGCACGTACTTGACATGTAAACCTCTCGTTTGCACCACGGTAATCTGGATAGGCCTTCCAGAAAAGTGTTGTTGATCGGAAAGCTGATTTTAATTGTTAGTTGTTACCACTTCAGGCCGCATTCAAATTTCGTGTGTAACCCAGTGAATTGCTAGGCTTGTCGCACCGCCAGGTTTTGGATTCTGGGGGGCAAAGCAAAAGAGCGAGGGGCATCCACCCAGTCACATGGACTGACAAAAGAAAAGGCATCGTCCATTTCCACTTGGAGGGGCCAACAATAGAGGGGACCATCCCCTCTGCCAAAAACTTCTGTGAAATGCCCCATCGATCTGATTTCCGAAACGTTCTTTGTTGCATGAGCTTTATCAGGCAAACTGGTACGGTTCACTCTCGAACAGTCTGTTACCATTCAGTGTGATTTGTTTTACCCGGTTATTGTCTTTAAATCAGCTGCTGCTCGCCACGTCCTAGTTTGTGGCTTCTTGCATTCCAAAGGACTGCTGTCGTTCACCTTGGGTCGCCGTTCAACCCCGTTTTTCTTCAGCGGGAAGTGCCTGCTAACTGCATAAAGTATCTGGCTCTGCAATTCGGTACCTTTGTACAAAGTCGATGTTCCACTTTTTCAAGTCTATTTTTTGGGTCGTGTTTTGTTTCACGATTTATGCGAAATTTCAAGCACGGCTTTGATTAAAGAAACCTGTTCGCAACCTCTTGATCTGGGATGAAGCGTAACGCAGCAACCGTAGCAAACTGAACATTGCTCCTGATATTGTCTCTTATATCTGGTAAGTTGTTTATTGCCCCAGTGCGTCTTAAGTAGGTTACCTTCGGGAAAAAAAGTTTCCACCTCGTATCATTTTTTCCACAGTATTTACTTTTTCTTCATTGATCTTGTCTTCTGTCGTCATAATCGCTGTCTGGTGCCTCGTTTTCTTCCCACAAGCTTTCGATCTTGCACTAATTGCATTCTTGTGTGCGTCATGTGTACCTTCTGTACTATCATGTTTCATCTCACAAGTCATTCCTGACCTGTACTTATCCATCTCCACCGGAGAAGTATCCGATCCAACACCATAAATTGACACCGGCGGCGAATCCAGGGGTGCAGTCGTCAGGGGTATGCCGTCGAGAATTGGTCTATTCCGGCTGCAGTATGTTGTGTTTCGAAAGGTGAGAGGTTGCGAAAGGGCGTACTTATTAAAAAAGGTACCATTAAGGGGTACGATGCTTGTTTTGGGGTAAGAAGTCCTCCCAAGCCCTGAAATCGCCGCTGGTTGTTTCGCGAACGAGGGGTAGTGGAAATGCCCTGACTATTCCCTGACCTGTTCGTTGCGTAAGCGCTCAACTCTTGACACCCGCGTATCATCGTGTCTTGTAACTTGCATCGCGCCTGATTCGTCATAGTTCATTTGCCAAAGTTGTTTGAGCGATACTCCGGTGTGTATGTGTGTGGATTGTTTGTATCGTATCGACCCAGTCGTTTTGTATATAAATTTATCTGTTGCATTGGCGGGGCTTCTTGTTCTGGCACAGAGGTGCAGGTGCATTCTGTACCTGATCGGTCCCGTGGCCACGGGGGGCTTTGGTGGG
>JGI24022J15233_10011046_pt1 | contig 10277 bp, 7 predicted proteins | sample Ectturendosymbi2_FD_15233 | JGI IMG/M metagenome (IMG submission 15233)
CTTGCGGCCTGCCCAGCCACGTGGTCGACGTTGGTGGTGGGTGCAAGGTAAGGTTGACGCACGGTGCTACCATCGACTCGCCGCGAATGGAGCATTCGTTGCGAAAGCACCCGCGTTGTCCCTGGCGCAAGCAAGCGGAGATGAGCGCCGCCGATCACTGGTGATACTCCGAAGAGAATCTAAAAGCGATGAAATTGAACCTGAAAAACGATTTAGATTTGCAAACGTTTTTATTAAATATATCTAGTATGACTGCCAGGCGTAACATATATATTTAAAAGGATGAAATTATATCCCTGATTGTTTCTGGGTACAGCTTGCACTGAGCACATTGTAATGGTTCTGTTGGCAACGTCTTAATGTTAAGATAAAAGTGCGGTGATTACATGATGTCAAACGCATGTGTTATGCGAACCTAGCACTGTTTTCAAATGCCACCATGAGAGTTCAAGGTTTTAGTTTTTAAAGCGTGTGCAATGGAGTTTTAAATGAAAACACCCGTTGTAAATCTCAGCCTTCGCTGATGTTAATTTGTGAAAAACGTTCGACGAACTATTTCCCATTTTGCACAAAGCGTAAACATGATAAAAGCAACGCTTTGCGCATGAAGGAGACATTGCTTGCTGCTGCGGTTTTCTTGCACATGGGATTGTGAAGGCTTCTGGTAGTTGGCGGCATCGTGGCGCATTGCGATGAGATTTTGTAGCAAGCTAATAGCGCCAATTCTGATTGACGCGTAAGTTCACGGGTGAAGTTCATCAAGGTCGTGTTCATATCGAGTTTTTTTGTTCGATGCAGGGGACGAACACATCTTGGCTTTCAGAACTTGGGCGCCAAAAAAAATTTTTGGGGATGGCTCGGGCGATAATTTTTTCACGTGTTGTGTATTTTAGCTCTTTTTGTAAATGCTGCGACAACGCTTAGTGGCAGTGTGTTGCTGTAACGCAGCGCGAACTTCATACATCATACGTGCGATGAAAAAGGAAATGCATGAGTTTTAGACGCAACGGTCTCTCTTGATGTCTTATGCGAGCGATCAAACACTTGAATCCAACTTAGCGACCAAAACCTCTGTAGCAGATAACCTCAGTCCTCTGGAGTCACCACGGGGCTTAACAGCAACGTTTTTAAATACCCATAGACAAGGAGTGTAGAATATACTTTCATGTATTCAACTAAGGGTGTGGATGCGCACGTGGTCAAGCTGCATCTTGGTTTGCTGAAAATCTTCACCAAGCGAATTGAAGACGGAATGAGATGCCTTATAGAGGTAAAGTTGTTCTGCGAAAAACTTGCTTTTGTTGAAGACGTACAGGTAGCATTTTTTTTCCGACAAAACAAACAATTGTTTTAAGCAAACAGCGCTGTTACATTGCTATCCATTTCCATCTTACAATTTTTGGATGCGAAAAATTTGTTAATATTTTCGTGCAAGTCGTTGACGCGTTGCATGAATTTTTCGTTGTTCATAGCAACGCATGCTTTTGTGTTTAGGTGCTGCGGCATAAAGGCGAGAGAACAGTGTCAACATTGTTTCGGGACATTCCCGTCAGTGAGCGCGCTCTAGTTGCAGATGAAGGCCATCAATACGGAATAGACATTTTGCAGAAAAGCAAAGATGTTGAAGCAGTGAAAAGCGCAGTAATGTGCTTCACATTAGCTATCTTGTGCTGCAGAGGCACTGACCTTGTCTTGGAAGGTATTTTGAAGTGCTTGGTAATTTAGAAATTAAACTTTTGGTTTTGGCATGGACATTTGCTTTCACATCTGCTTTCACTGCTCTGTCTTAACTACATCTTTTGTTTCGTTCTAACGCTATAAATCCTTGCCTTCTGTTTTGCACCACGCGTTCTTTATTCTTCATTTCTATTCACTGGTCAACATACGAAACAGAGAGCACGCAAATGTAACTCAAAAACACAAGGAAACACCGCCCCCTGCTGGTTTTGTCGAAGTCTGTACGATGTTTAAAATATTTTTCAAGTTTTCTTTTTGTTTTCAAGTAATTTATTGCAATGGAACATGAAACCAAAACATTTGATTACATGTAATTCTGAGTACAATAGATTAAAAACATTTAAATCATCAAAAGCCAGCTTTTCACGCAACGATTACGGTCTTAATCGCTACAACTTTAATGCACCGGTTCTAAATTCATTTCCCGAACCGCATTCCCTGAATAAGAAAAAGTCGTTTTTACACTCCTATGGCAGCAAACACACCGGAATGTTTAATAGCAGGCCGCACATGATGGTAGATATATGAGTTTCTTGGAGGTAAAAAACTTCTTTCTGTTTGTAACATCTCAATGAACCATCGCTGAAAACGTATTTGCGGTTGTTGTATCATCACATGCGATACAATTTGCAATACGGTCCGAGGGTGTTGCTACAGATCGTTCGTTGCAATGACAAATTACACGCAGTAATTGGTTTGAAAAACACCGGCCCCTCACCATGTATGCAAACCTTACATTGGATAATTCCAGATTAGCTGTAATATCGCGGAGAAGTCCTGTATCCCATTCCCGGGGTTGCGAAGGCCTCAGTTGAGAACCGCTGTTGGGTGACTTAACTACAACCAGCAGAGTGCAACGGAGTAGAGTGGATAGACTTTTGAAGTTTTAGTGAATGTTGTTCATCGAAATGTTCAGTAATAACACAGCAATAGTTCCGCCGCTACCGGAGAGTAGTTGCCTGTTGAACTGATATTCCCCGCTTGGCGTGCCTCTGTTTGATCTTTGTTTAAGTTTACTGTGCTCCCTATCATTTTCTAGATACGTTTTCTACCTTGTACTTTTTGACAAGTGGATGGTTGTGCTTGTTTCAAATTTTCTTGTCCTGGCCTATCAGATGTTAAGTCTACATTGAGACAAAGTTCTGTGAGAGCGAACTCACCGGCGATAGGCTGCATTAGCTTCAAGCTTGCCAACGCTTCGCATCAATAGATTTAAAATTTTTTTTAAATGACAGTTATTGATTTATGTTTAAGCCTTGGCTGCTAATGATTTTATTCTTGCAGAAAATGGCTAAGCTGTTAGTGCATTAAAGCACCTTCTCTTGAAAAGCCAGTTGTTGTGTCTTTGGTTAATTATTACAATAATAGATGTGTGTCATCAAAATGTCTGCATAGAATTCTGAATGATTTCGCGCAGGATTCTTGCTGAAAAAAGACTAAAATCATCCATTTGTCTTGAATGTTGTTTTCGCAAAACGCTCTTTCCCAACTTTTCATACTTTTACATTCTAACACGTCTTCATTTGTTTTAGCATGGTCGGTGATCTTGTAGATGTACTTTGGTTTCCCAATTCTGAAGCTTTTATTATCATCTGACCTTTCGTTTCGTGATTCATCTTTAACTTTCCGCTTCTACCTGTACACTGTAGAAACAGCTTCATCCCAGCCATGGTTGTTGTTAACGGCCGCAAAATGCCTTGCTGGGATCCGCAGAAAGTCCGAGAAAATGTCGATGTCTTCGTGGTCGCTGGCATCCCAAGTTAACTCCACTTATTTTCGTCAGCTGGGCAAAATTAGGTTTCATTTCGAACCGAAAAAACTTTTTCGGTTGAGAAAGATGAGACTTCAAAGTAAGAATATCTGCGCTTTGCGTGGGCTTTTACGCAACATCTACGGTACAGTCTTGTGTAAATTAATTGACAAAACTTGTTTCAGACGATATACAATTTATTACCATACTTTTTGGTGCGATCGGGAATGTTTTATTATTAGACCAATGCACCACCTACTGCGTTACTTGTCGTCACAGCCGAAGTGTAGGTGTTATGACGTCACAGAGAATTTGCAGCTCAGTGTTATATAATGCAGCTAGTTCTTTCTGTTGTATGTAGTTGAGAGTCATATATGTTGGAATTTCTGTGATTTTTATGGTAGATATCACATCTAGGAAGCGGAGTCGCATTGTTGCTCTTCCAGAGCACTGACTTTACCCAAACAACCATCGCAAACATTGCACCAGTCATTCAGAAGTCTGCGCCTCCGGTTAATTATCAAACAGCAGAAAGCAACTAGTTCTGCCTCTCCAAGGCGAAATTGCAAAAAGGATGCAAGGAAGACGAGGTTTGATTTGCAGCAGGATTTGATCCTTGGTAGAGTTCATATAAGTTCACGTACAGTGCGACACCGTCTAATGGTTAAGAAACCACTAACTCAAATAATGAAGAAAAAAATTTAGAAAAGAGTTATTTTCAGACGAAAAAAAATTTTTGTTCAGGGGAAGCAAAGACGATTTGGCAGAATCGCAAGCCATAATGGTGAACAGTTACGACATATCCATTTTAATGAGGTAGTAAAACACACCCCAAAGAAGATGTTCTGGGGCAGTTTTAGTTCTTCTGGAATAGGATCACAAATGTCATTAAAGTCATGGTGATTGGTGGATTCAGACAAGTACAATGACGTAAATGAGAGAAAGGTCATTCCAGATATGAGAAGGGCATTTCTTGATTGTGGAGACATATTCCAACAGGATAGTGACCCCGTGTCATTCGTCTGAAAAAGTGAAGACAAGTTTCAAGAAACACAAATTAAAAGTGTTAGAATAGTTTAGAAACTTGCCTGATACCAATCCCATTAAAAATTTGTGGTCAATAATAAAATCTAGTTAACAAAAGTTGGACTGCACAACCATGACCAAGCTTATGGAGACCATTATTCAAATGTGGTATCGGGACTTTAAAATCATGGAAAACTGCGAAATAACTGTTAGAATCTACGCCAAAACGAGTAAAGGAAATGTTAAAGAGAAAAGGCCATATCACTTACTACAGTAAAACTTTAAGTTCTCTGAAGTTTAATATTTATTAAAGAAATAATTTGAGATTTAGTGTATTTTGCTTCTGCAGTCTATTACTTTACACAAGACTGTAATTGCTTGTGGTGCCAGTTTGCCCACTAACATCAAATATCTTTTGATGCTGTGCAAGATTTTTAGTGGTCTTGTGTGATGATGATTTGATTTAAGTTTGATACTTTTGCTTTTATCTCCTTTTTGCCAATTGTCATTTTTTTATCTGACAGTGTATACGGTTGAAAACAGTTGATTTATGAGTTAGTGGAGTTAAACGAACTGTGTTGCTGAGAAATAAAATAGTTATTTCTCATGGATTTCAATTTGCTTTATAGCAATTTTTAATGACTCGAAGCTTATATTATTTGAACATGTGCATTATTTCCGAGTTTTATTGAATAGAAATGCATTTTTCTGATGTGTACGAAGCTTAATGCATGTGAATAAGTCAATGAAATGAAAATCTGGTTAAACCACCAACGGCTTCGAATGTTGAAAATGTTAGCGTAAATTCACAGAAATACTTTCTTAGCTTTCGAAATGAAAAACTGTTTGCGAAGACCAAAATCAAAACAGCTTGTTGGCTGAGTCATATGAAACAATAAACCATTACCATTGCCATATCGCAAATTATACACAATCACTAAGTATAATTAGTGAAACGAACTTAACCATTTTTAGTTTTCAACTGATAAAAAAGCGTACTATTTTAGTGAGTTGTGTATGATTTGAGATTGTATTAACATTGGGTTTTAGCCTTAAAGCTGAAGAAGTCTCGAAACTTTATGAGCAAAATTTGAAATTTATGTAGTTATTACCAATTTCGCACCAGGATTTTTCTTCGAAAAGTTGCCCAGAAAACCAAATCATGTCGCATTTAAATGCCATCAAAAGATCTTGCGCATTTTAAATCAAGCTGCGCTTTGTAAGCGTTTCGGCCTAGGCTTAATTTCCAAAAGAATCTTTCAACAAGGAAGGTATTGTTGTCAATATTGTTTTTGCTTGTTTTCATTCGCAGGGCTGAATGGTGGAACCGGAGTCTACCGATCTTACCTTGCTAGAGCAGAATGCATGGCACATTTGGGAGATCAAAAAGCAGCGATTTTGGATTTCTCAGCTGCTATTGAGGTGATTGGTTTTTGCGTGACATAATGTTGATACAAATGCTGTTAAAACCATTTGATCCTGTTGCTTGACACGGTACTATAACGCGTGGGTAGAGACCCTCAAGTATCGTAATGACCGTGGTGGAAAAACGTTAAAATTTTTAAACTTTTCACGCGCGTAGAATATACGCTAAGTCTGTTAGCAAATTAAAACACTGCAAGGTAGATAAAGAAATGGTTTCAATTCGTGCTCCAAAGGTTATTTTTACCTTTGCCCAACTTGAATCGACTTTACGTACATTCTAGTTTATACAGATAATCGTGCCCGAGGGGCCAGAGAGCATATAGAAATGCTTTAGATTTCGAACTGCCTAATTTGTAACATGTTGTTTTTTGCATAATGACTAGAATTTCAGTCANTCAGTGACTTCCGTTATCAAAGTAAAGAATANTTTTGATGCAATACACTGTGGNGGAGGTGGCCTGGCATTATAAGCTCAAAGGAACTCTGCAAGGAAACTACAAATTTGGATTCTTACAGCAGGGAGCATTCTTACATTCTTACAACAGGGAGGCGTAGCGTAGCTGCAAACTGCTTTTTAACTTGATAATCTGTGCACCTTAGATACACAACGGAGCACTGAAGGTATGGCTGCCTTTGTGGGTGGCAGTTCAACCTTGAAACGGTCCTCCAACAACCAGCACCATGAATTTTAAACTCCTTTTGTTTCAGTTGTTATCTTTTGCCTGTTGCGATTTTGGAAATTACACATTCTTGTAATAAGCAAGATTGTTGCAACACTTGTCCAATTTTGAAGCTTGATTCTTACAAAACCTGTCCAAAAACAACAGTTCTAGAACAGTTTAAACGATGTGTTCCTGACAATTTACTGTGTAATGTGGATCTTTACGCTGATGTCAGACTGGTGAAAACTTACAGGGAACTTTTGCGAAAATCTATCTTCGAAGTCGGTGGACTCAGGGACTAGGGATTACAGCCAATAATATTTCAAGGCTTCATGCTTTACAAGTTTTACACCTGTGAATTGTTACGAACGTTTTGATCGCTCTTCCAAATCACAAACCCATGCTTCAGGTAAATTCATCGTGCGTGGAAGGGCTATGCGGCCGCGCCTTCATGCGGTTGGCCCTGGGCGATGAGAACGATTGCGTGAATGACGTAGCCGTCGCCTGTGATCTCGACCTTTACACTGTCATTGCTCACATCCACGCTCTACCTGTCGAAGCCAAGAAGTTATTGCTATTTTGGATCGGTAAGTGGCTGTGCCTTCACGTAAGTTACTTTGACGTTTTGTCTAAAGATAAAAGCGCTATTCAACCTGCACACGACGAAAAACACACGAAAATGTTCGAGAAACGTTGGATACAAGTAATGATCAATGCATCAATTTTTATTTCGTTATGTGTTTGCTGATTATAGAGCTTAAACCATGCCGCACACATCACAAAATCATGCGGCACTACTCTGTACACAAGCAAATTTTTCTTTAGAAAGACGAACTAACAAGCCTGTTATTTGTAATAAATAATTTCCTGAAAAACGACTTAGTTTAGAAATCTACGGGCACATCCAACCAATCGCATTTTACTAGTATGGGAAAATGTTCTTTTTTTAATGAACAACAAGCACGCACTCGGTGTTGAAGTGGTAACGTTACAAACCAAAAAATATTTTTTCACCGAAATCGCAAACAATTTTGAAAGTGTGCTCACTGTGAAAGTATTTTTTTGAAAAGTTTGGGCCTTGGTTTCTGCCAGATTTTCACTCTGGTGCGACTTGCTCGTTCCTTGAATATTTCAGAGACACTGCGCTTTTGTCGAATCATCACAAGCAAATTATTTTCTTATTATGAGGTAAAGATGTCACGCTCATCACTACAAAATCAGAATGCAAATTGTATTCTGATATCTGTCACGGTTCTTTCCTTATCGATCCGTTAAACTAGCAGATGCGTTAGACCAGTGTTTTTTAGCCTTTTTCTACCACACCACCTTCATTAAGTGTCCTTTGTTTAAAGCCCCCCTGACATTAAGTAAGTTTTAAAAGCAAATGTATTGATTGGTAAATTTATTGATTAAACTTTCCATGTTGTAGAGCGCGTAAGGGCTCACTCGCCCATGGAAGTTTATTGACACCCCCCTGGGGAGGCGTACCCCCGGTTAAGAACCACTGCGTTGGACAGTGAATCTCGTTTGTAGTTTGCTGCTGGGTCGCATGCTGTTTTCAATCTTTGTTGGCAGCTCTGCAGCATATTCCGAAAGACAGAGTTCGATTTTTAACAGATAAAATTCACGCGTATTTGCAGATGGTGGTGCTGCGAGTAATATTTTTGACTCAGAGAAAATGTGGTCTTGACTTATATTGAAATCGCTATACATTACATGTATACATTCACTAAGTCGTGATCGCAAGAGTTGGAGCTAGATGTTGTGTGAAATTCTGAACGCAAGGGTGTAGCAAGGGGACATGCCCGCAAAATTTCTAGCATATCTTATGGTTTTGTGCTTTGAGAGGCGGGGTCCCATACAAAATACTGTTGCCCGCTTAAAGTCAAATATTTGTCCCATCAAATTTTGGGCTGACTATACGCTACTGTCTGAACGCATAGTCACTGCATATCTAAAACTTCATTGGAGCGTGACTTGGTAACTGAAAAGCTTGGCGATCACCCTGCGTGGTTCACGTTAAGCTGAATTCGGACGTGTGAAGACAATTCTTCATTTGAAAATATCACGCTACATGCTTAAGAAGCAGCCAACATTCAGTGAATTAAAGTAAGCTTGTGCGTTACAGATAGAGTTGTACTTAAATGCCGTAGTTGATCGATCGTGTTATTTCTAACCTTGCTTGAGCAAAATTTACTGAAGCTGATTTCAGGCATGGGATGGAGTGGTGTTTCTGCGTCTCTTACCCCTACTGCTTAATTAAGAAACCCAAACCGCCATCTAATTCATCATGCAAATAGCAATTATTCACTTCTGCAAATTCCAAGACTATCTTCGCAACCCCAACACAAAACATACAGCGTCGTCAAACACGCAATCCATGAAACAAGCCTCGCCAAGGATAAGGGTACAAAGAAACTTGGCATAAACTTAATCTACATAAGTACGATAGATTGCTGTGATTCGAGGATTAAAGGCCAACACAGGAAACCTAAAGTTAACAGCAAAATTTATCAAGTCAGCTTTTCAACAGCATTTGCCATTGTCATTCGTTGCTTTTTTATACTCTTGTTCAGAGTTTTTTCGAGGTGTTTTCGGGTCCCTAGAATTGAAAACCGGGCCCCTAGAATCAGAGAAAATTATCATCGGGTCCCTAGAATCAGAGAAAATCGGGTCCCTACATGTCCGTATCGGGTACCTAATATTTTCCTTAAAAAAACCTGCTCTTGTTTCACTGCGATTTTGACGCATTGGGCTTTGGCAGATCACCGAGTGGTTGTGCTTCTTCTAAACTATGGCTACAAATCGACGTCTTCTGAACAACTGAGCACAGGAGGATCCGCTTCAACAATCAGGTTTGTTGTTACATTTCTTCATTTTCAATTGCACCCAATCCCAATAACTCAATACGTACGTCGAAGAACCGTGACAAACCGCTAAAAAATTCGAAATTTGTTCCGCAGTGAAACACGAAAGTTGGATTTTGAGAAAGTGTAATTTTTACCACATGAAACTATCTGTGTTGCCTGGAAACCAAAAGCTCTGTTATTCCAAACCGGAAAAGATTTCTTAAGTTACCTTTTAAAAAACCAACATCGCCATGACACCCCCGGGATTGGCGTTTTAGGACAAGCAGCAAATAATTTTAAAACAGTCTGATGTCTATGAAACTCCTTCGTACAAGCAGGTTATGATTTGTATTCATATACACGCCGAAAAGTTATAATCAAACAGTTTTTGCTATACTCATACATACTTTTCTTCTAGCCTCTGTCTACACTTAATATTGTATTGCCTACTCTTCACATAAAACCATGCGACAAATTCGACAAATGAAGAGAGCAAATACGGCTGCTAGGTGAAGATGTACAACGCCTGACAATGCATACAAGCAGCAGGTGTTAGTGGAGTCGTTAGATGTTTACGCCAGTGATTCCTAACAGTGGTATGGAGTTTGGAAGGTATTTCCCAATATTTTTTCTCACGTGGCCCAGATGGATTTCGAACAAAAATAGCGTAATCCACTATTTTATTAGCCATGTCGTTGACTTTTAAGTAGCTAATGTACACATGATTTTGAGGTCTCATATGAGACCTTGCAAACCTTGTGCTTTAGACCTAACTATCGCTAATACATGGGTTCGCTTTTAGCAGTTAGATCAGGGAAGACACTCATA
>JGI24022J15233_10011051_pt1 | contig 10274 bp, 9 predicted proteins | sample Ectturendosymbi2_FD_15233 | JGI IMG/M metagenome (IMG submission 15233)
CTATGAAAAATAGATACGCTTGCAAGTTTTAATCGTTGCAGAAGAATGAAAGCAGAAAGCAGGCAGATTCCTCAGAAGCTTGCCGCAAGGCTAGAGTTTTTTACTGACATTAAATAAAATAACACATTGCCCATGCCACAGTGTCTTCTGGTTGTCTGAATAGTTGCTTGGTATAGGTTAGTTTGCATTTAGTTTGAGTTTGAATTTACTTGAGAGTTATAACGACGCTGAAATGTTTTCGTTGTGTAAAGTGATTCGCTAACTCATGTACATAGCCTATAGTTGATGAAAGTGGCAAGAAAACGATGGTGTGATGAATCTTTTTAAAACTTGGTTTTATGTAATTGAATGGCAAACTAAAATGCGTTGTCTCGTCCGTGTAAACGTTCTTCCAGCGGATTCAATGAAGAAATATAAGTTGCAATGTCATTTGGAGACAAATCATCCAGGCTGGGTCAGTAATCCGCTTGAGTTTTTGAGCGTATATTATAGTCTATTACAGTGTAAAAAACTGTTATGAAAACATTCAAAGAAGCAAGTAAATCAGCTGTGCCCTCTTCACATGTTACCTCTAATCAAATAACAAAGCAAAAGAATGCTCATACAGTTTGAGAGATCTTGCTATTACCAGTTTTGAAGGGATTTGTAAAAATAATTAATGAGCGGTGAAAATAACAATAAAAAATAGACTTACAGTATATCACGCAACACAGTGCATAGACGCATTGTAGAAATGTTAGAAAATGTGATCAAGTCATCAAGAACAGATTGTAAATCAAGTGAAAATCCTTCATTTTATTCGATTCAGTTGGATGACTGTAAAGATATTACGAGTTCCTGCGTTCATTCCAAATATTAGCAACGATCAAGTATCAGGAAGCATGCTATTATGCAAAACTCTGCGGCTGCATGTTAAAGGCGGAGATATTTTTTCGAATGATAACTTTCAGTGCGTTCACAACTTCTTCAGCGAACATTCAATTCCTGCTCAAAAATGTCCTGGAATTTACACCATGGTGCACCAGCATATACTGCTAAACATGAGGAGATTGATGCCGATGATTCAGGATTGTTGCTACATGCTGAAGGCGATGGTTGTCACGGGGTGGCGTCCTGAAGCATGTTTGTGCCGTATGGCAAAAAACGTTGTCTTCCTGAATAATGAGAAACATGTGTTCATAGCTCAAATGTTTAGTCAGGAAAATTTTATTGCATAGGTTGCTTACCTCTATAGGCGATATGTTTGACTCTCTTAACTTTTGAAAATAAAAGATTTTACAGGGAATAAAATAACATAATTCTAAAGGCCCTATTGAGTAGCTAGTAGCCACAAAATGGTGCATGACTACTTTGGAGGCTGCAAGGATGCCTTGCGCAAACTGATTAAATATTTAAAAGTTTGCATTTTCCAAAACATAAAATGTTTATCTACAAAATACAGAAAAGGTGTATCTGTGCGCTTCGGGAGCCACGTAGATCCAACGCAGTTGGGCATTATACTTCGATGTAAGCAAAATATTGATTTATTTGACTGTTCGCTGGAAACTGGGCACAGCAGGTTTCGTAAAAGTTGCATATAAGACATTTGATATTCCGATTGCCTGTTCAAACTTGTACAGTTGTAACTATCAGACCAATTTTCATGTGTTAAACTCATGATTAAGCTTTAGCGCACATTTAGTACGCATACATTTTCACATGCATAAATCAAACCAGACTTCCCACACACAAAAAATCAGACAATTTCATCTGAAGAAGGGGAGGAAGGAGATCGAATTCCTTGGAATAGAACCCGCACGTCATCTTCAACTTCTTCAACGTTTATCAAGTCATCTTCACGCGAAAAAGGTTTGTAGAGGTTGCGAATGGTTGCATCCACGATGCCAGAAAATTAATTTATTTCTGAGTTTTCACAATGAAGACATTCTCTGCAAATTTACGTTTTAGCAACTTTTGATGTGCACTAGAAGTCTATTAGCGTCGTCGTCAACATTCAGCTTCTGCTTGAAAACTGATTAAGGCAATAATACATAGTCTGTGGTGCTTGTCTGTTCCACTGTGGTAGGGTAAAATATAAGCAAAGGCGTTACTCATCTGTTGCAATTTTTCTGTTTTTTTACAGAAATAAGCCATGTATCAATGCAAGGAACAGAAACAAAAGTTACGGAAACTGCAGACGAAACTTTGGTTAGTATTTAAAAGGTTCTTCTTTGACTTGAAAAAGACAGCAAATGAAAAATACTACGCTAAGTTTAATGCTAACACTCAACTGTCCAAAAGTGTTGTTTACGTATGCTGTAATTCATACCTGGATATTTTCTTGAATCTCATTTGCAAAAGTTTATTATAACACATTGTTTTCCTTTCGGAATTAGTAACTAGATTAACGCGATGAATTATTTTACGATAATTGCTTCAAACCAATAAGAAATGTGATGTAAAAAATATCCGTTCATTGAAAAATGTCGGTGCTGTCAGATAAAAAAATACGGCAACACGAATTCTTTTTAACTTCTGTGATCGCTTCACCAACTTCTTATTTTGTTTCACAATATGAAAAATATATATCTGTGAACGTACTTTGATGTGATAAAGCCGAGTTTTAGAACAGTATTATTTAAAATTACCAAAGGATCGTCAAAGTACAAATTTTGAATCAGGTTGTCCTGTTGTATTAACAAAAAAATTATAGCTAGCGAAAAAATACAAACCAACTTCTATGTTAATGCTAACCCATTTCGTAATATGTAAATCCGTGTTAAACTTAAAACTGGTAAAATTTTGTTTGAAGAAGCATAAACTGAAAAAATATTGATAACGTAAACTTTAAACATTTTTTAAGCTGAGCTATGATGAACAATGAGGTCGAGCCAAAAATAAATCTTGTGTAGTTCTGTTGCGCGGTTGGCCAAAAATAGTGGCCACTCCCAAGAAGTGACTCGCTTTTGATGTAAACTCTTAAGCGGTTTTGCAAGATGCTGGGTAAGAATTTCGATATAAGGATAACAAAAGTCGGTATTATTAAATGTAGTCCAAGGCAAACGTCGAATTGCTTTCAGGTCATAAAAAAATTCATATCAACTTATTTTGATATATAGTACATGGTGTCACTAATGTTAAACACAGCGTGAAAGCCGAAGTACCTGTAGTTTAAGTGGACAGTGTTGACAAATCACTATGGTGATGCGAATCAAAAAACACGTATGAAAAACTATCGGCACCATATCTCTTGACCATTCGATGAAAACTTTGTATGTCGCCAGAATTATTGTCTGATGGAGTTGACCTGATTCATGAAAACAAATTTAAATTTAATTTAATTAAGCAATGCGACAGAGAAGAGGGCATCATAACAGAGCAATTGTCAAAATTTGCCTTTGTGGTATTTTATCACCTTCTACGACACGAAGTACTCACACAGCACAAGCAGTTTATGAGAATTGTTGCCTCGCAGCTGCTGAACGGCAAGTAGCCAAAGTACTCAGCAATTACGTAGTTTCTTCAAATATTTCCAGATATTATCTTTCCAGGTCAAAGATTCATAAAACAAACAACCCTTGATCGAACACATGCTATACTTGCTTACAGTATTTGTGCATCACCTTAGTTGAATGTGGAAACCACACACTTGGATATATCTCAAGTAGGCGCAGGACAATTTTCTTACAGCCTTATGAAACGAAACAGGATAGCGAAGATCGCTCAACGCCACGGGTTGATGACAGAGAATCACAGCTGTCAAGAACAACNTTCACTGATCCTCAATCCATTGAAGGCNNTGACACGACACAAGACCGAAGACTTTCAAACACTCTCAGTAGCGGTAGGTTGCATGCATAGTTATCCTTAAATAAAAAAAAACAAATGTTGATTCTGTAGTAAATANAAAACAAATCATCTGTTGATTCTGTAGTCAGATGTCTCTGATCGTAGCGATTAGTTTAATTAATCATACTATCACTTGATAAGCTGTGGTCGACCGTCGGCACAAAAGCTGAAGTCGAGTGTGGCAGCATACAGTTATGTGTCGTCTAAGACTCTTCTACCATTGCTTAGTTTCATAGCTCAGCGGTGAAGCTTGTTTGCAAAATGGTCGTGAGATTGATTCTCACCAAAGCCGACCTTTTTCTGCAGTCTTTTTCTGCTATGACTCCATTTCGCAGTTTGCATTATCTATTGATTTAGTGGTTGGTTCGTTTGTGGCTTTTCGTTTGATGAATTCAATCTTATAAGACTTTATGTCAACATACATATATTGATTTCACGAACTTTGTTACAGGGAGGGCAATGTACACTACGTGCATTCATGGAAAATATGCAAATCCTGATGAGCTAGTTTCAAACCACCCACTCTTTTGGTTGTTTTGAACCTTGACATCAAGGGTTGTCCTGAACCATGACNCCTTGCAAAATGCTCTCTGCTTATGCAAGCTTTCAGTTCATACCCTTCCNTAATCGAAAGAAATTTATGCTTTTACTCACAGCTCAATTTACTGCAAAAGAGTTATTAGACAGTTGNTTATTATGAATAGCCATTTTATGTTCAATTTTCTACCCACTGTTCCTGTCAAATAGTCCAATAAATGGTAGTCCTGTATTATCGAAATTATGAAAACTGTTTTGGAATGCTGTCTTAACTAATTTGGATTTTCAGAAATGTATTTCAGAAATAATTTGTTTATCGTGAGTACAAAAATATTCAGGTATGCGAAACCTTACTTAGTGGAAGTTTTAGAATAACTTCGCTTTGGTTTGCTTCAACCCTTAAACACTGTCAGTAGGATGATGCTTCTCATTCCCATTATACTTTCAACGTGCCATTAAAAAATTTCCGTTTGTTTTTAAGAAATTCAAACATAAACTTTTCTTCACCACCATTTTAAATTCTCCGAGAGAAGATCGTTTTTGTGATCGGCCCTATGTAGTGTACATGATTCATTCGCAGCTAAGTATGTTGAACACCTTTCACTGTAACCCTTCTGAGTGGTGTAATGGTAGAACACCTTTTCAAAATATCAACCTTCCTTTGACATGCAGTTGAGTCATACCGAAGGCTTCAAAAACGGTACTGGCAAATTTTTCACTCTGATGATCGATATTTATGCATGATCACAACTGGAAGGTCATGCATAGTGCTGCCAATAACTCTTTGCCAATTGTAGCATTCTACAGTATAAGACAGAGTGAGCTGTATGGCATATGACACAAAATTAGTGACCAATGAGTGCATGTATTACCGATCAACTACAAAAATCTTCAAACACGTTATCTTCCTTGCAACGACCATGGTTTCATGCAGTGGGAGTTTTTCATGGAAAGCAACATTTACTTTGTAGGCTTTGAAAAGCATTTGACAGGTCAGCAACAGCTGCAAAAACCGTGAAATCTGTACATTATTATTGTAATTAACCAACACAACTAATTTTACAATACGCTGTAGTGTTCGTTCTATATAAAAAATTTAAAAAAGTGGTTAAAATGGTGCAAAACATTCAATCTGACGCAAACGATATGGCTACGCTATACTTGAAGTATCACCATATACTCTCAGAATTTAAAGAATTGCGTTTCTTTCGTATCAAAGATGCAAATCGAAGTTAACTGTAATTTTCAACACAAATATGGATTAATGCTTTTGAGGAAAGAATGTGACATCACATTTTGTCACCACATCTTGTAAAATCAGATGAAAAAAAATTATTTGCTGAAGCCCAAATATTACAATGGTCAATTTTCACACAATCCATTAGCCATGGAATGTTTACCTGGGCCTGCCTTCAATGTTTTTAGTTGCCGTCCATGGCATAGGTGTAGGAGCAAGCAATTTTTTGGGGGAGCAAAGCATATTTCGCCCGAATTCTCCAAATTTCCCGAAAAACGTTTATGCGCCAAAGATTTGCAAACAAAAAATTTGGTTCTTGAACTGTTTTTTTACTGAACAACCCAACTGAAAAAAGTACGCTAGGCTGTGCAAAAGCATTGTCAGAAGCCAGCTGGATCATATCAGTACTCTGAATATCTGCCTCACAGTTCAGAGTTTTGGAGTCCCATCACATTCCAGCTGTCGGTGTTAGCAAGAAACCTCACACATAGCTGAGGTCATATGCGCAACGTGCAACAAAGTGACAAAATGTGTTCAATTCTAAACACCGGTCTTGACACGGCTTTTCTGTACTTGCCTGGCAGGAACTCTATATGGAGTAAGTTCCCTGCAACATACTCGATTCCCACAGTACACAGTTAAAGCACGTAAACGAACTGCCTTATTTTAACAATACCATAAAAATGAGTCAGTTACTCATCAACTCTCACATAATAAAAACAAAGTTGCTAGAAACAGTTTGTTTATTTTATATATATTCAATGTGTTTCCTATGACATAATAGGTTTTTATTTATATATCCTACAACAAAGAAATAAAGCTTAACTAGCATTGATAAAATAAATGTCGAAAAAACTTTGCCAAAATTTTTTGAAATTTTGTCCGAATTTTCGACAAATCAAAAATTTTGGAGGCGCGCTTACACCCGGCTCTTTACACTGGTAAATGGATATAAGCGTATGGGTGATAAAGGCAACTTTTCAAAGTTTGTTTGATGTTGATAAAAGTAGCTTGTGACATCGTATAGATACAACGCAATAACTGCATGCTTGGAATTACAAATTGATTAGAATAGAAGCATCTAGCACATTATTTTGCCTGATTTTTTATGGACAAGTCACACAATCAACAAACACCACTAAGATACACACGTTTTTGAGAAAAAAAGATTTAATTGCGGTAAACTTCACTTTCACCAGATAAAAAGGACATTTGCAAATCGGAAGTCCAATTGTTGTATAGTGGATTTCCTCTAGAATTTCATGCCAATTCTGCCCAAACGGGTAAACAGTAAACAAAGTACGCATCTCTTCTTAAACATTTGTGGGTCACAGACCCCTAGTACATCCTAATAAAAATTACGGACTACTTAAAAAGGAATGTTGCAATGAATATTCGAAATTAGGTTTCATTCATCGTACTCGTAATCGACATATCTGCAAAACCTCTCAACACTTTCAGAATGTCAGAGCAAAAACTGTCAACTCTTTGCATCACATTTACGGACCCCTTAAATCAAATTCTTGGCCCCGGCGAAGGGATTCACGGACGCCAGGTNAAGAACCCCGGAAATACATCAGTGCGTCTATCAGGGTTTACTTTTTCACAGNCTGATATATCACGGGTGCAGGTGAAATAAGAACAAATTGACGCACTTNCTAAACTTCAGCGTTTTTGACTTGTGTTTACACATGCGTCAGTATTTTTCAGGTTGACGGGGCATGACAACATTGTTATACAAACAAATACAGTTGAACATGACAACAATTAAGTTGCGCTAGCTTGAAGAAGAAAACGTACAGCTAGGCAGTGAGATGGGTCGGAAAATAAATCTACTTGTATTTCCACTTGATAGACAAAACCAATACATGAGAAGATAAATTATTCTTATTTATGGTGTAGATTCTACACCACCGCAGAAGAAGCTAGAGACGACGATGATGACGGGAAGATATCTTATTTTCAGTAATTCGGAATTATCCTAAGCTTTTATTTTGCCTTGAGACAAATTAAAACAAAGATAACTAAGGAAAGATCCGAAAATTCTCAGGATAGCAACTAGCTTTCACTCATAAGTAGCTCTCCGGAAAGCAACTAGCTTTCACATAGCTCTCAGGAAAGCAACTACCTTTCACTCACAAACTGGGAAGTCTTTGTAAATTGTACTCTTACATATTCACATGTAGAAATCAAACCAGACGCCCCACACACAAAACATCAGACTTTCGCACCTGAAGAAGGAGATGGAATTCCTTTGAATAGAATCCGAACGTCATCTTCAACTTCTTCAACCTTCAAGTCATCGTCACGCCAAACAGGTGTCAGAAAATTAATCTTATTCCGAGTTTTTCAAACTGTAAGCATTGTGCTTAAATTCATCTTTTGACAACTGCACGTGTACCCTAAAATTGTACTAATATCAGTTCAGTTTGTTTTTTTCGTTATCGCACTTCTTTCGGGATGTTACGAGTGGTAGACTCGGTCCATCACCGTTTGCTTGCGCTGGCGGGCAAGCGGCTGCTTGCGTAGGGAATGCAGCATTGGTGGCGAGTCAATGGCAGCATCACGCGTAGACTTTTTCTTGAACCGAACCATTAACACCGAGAATGAGGGACGACAGGCCGCAAGTACAGTTTCTCAATTCTTCGAAATTAACTCGACCGGGAATCGAACCCATACTACTGCTGCAGCGCATGGTACCACTCAGCAATGGTCTACTAATATTTTCATCAAAATTCAGCCTCTCCCTGAAAACTGTTTCACACAACGAAAATTTCTGCTACTTATTTGCTTGTTATTTTTGGCTGTCCAAAATAAAATCGATGTGAACGCGTTTATTCTTTTTCACCAAGTGTACTTTTCTGCTCTTCCTACAGAAAAAAGCCTCACGTCAATTCAAGGAACGGCGGAAGCAAGGGTTACAGTAAACGTGCACGAAACTTTGGTTAGTTTTTAACGTTACTCTTTGCCTTGAAAAAGAAAGGAATTGAAAATCCTACGCAAACTCCTAATCGAAAAACAACTGTTTTAATCATTGGTTACATCCATAATTTTGCAAAGGACCGCGCTAGAAAATTAGGACCAAGGTAGAACATCAAAAACTTTTTATTAATAAATTGACCATTGACCATGCTATTCAATAATTACGGTACCAAGTTAATAGTTAAAAAAACGTCGTTCGTGGATCATAGTTTGAAAAAAATCCCTCATTGAGCAATTGTTATGAATACTTGTTTAATTGTAAAGCAACTTACTTACATGCTAAACCCACACACTTGCATATATCTGAATGCAGCATGCAGCAACGATGTTGTTACAGACTGATGAAACGAAAGCGGACAGCGAAGATCGGGTTGATGGCAGAGAATCGCAGCTGTCAAAAAAAACTTTCACTGATGCTCACTCTGTTGAAGGCAGTGACATGAGACATGACGAAGGACTTTCAAACAGTAGTGGTAGGTTGCATGGGTAAATTTCTTTATGAATAAAAACCAAATAATTTGTTTATTCTGTATTCGATTGGCTCCGACCACTGCTATTGATTTGACGGGTTAGACCTAGAACAGTTTCACGTAATTAATCATGATATCACCTGATGCGCTGTAATGGACCGACATCACAATAGCTGAAGCCGAGAGTAACATCCTACAGTTATGTGCCGCCAAGACTCTTCTGCGATCACTTGCTTTTGTTGCAACCTCTCCGTTGACGTTGCGTTGAATGTGCGACTCACCATGAACAGGATATGTGCAAAGAACAACACTCATATATGTGGTGCGAACAAGCAATTATAGAGTGATAATGACATGTGACCTCTATCGTTGCTTGTTTCCACAGGCCCTTGCCGCTCGGGCTTCCCGAGCGCCAACAATTTCATAGCTCGGCGGTAGAACGTGTCTGTATGATCGTGGATTCGATTCTTACTGTGAGGACGCATCGCGTCACATGCCTAAGGCGCGCAATCGGGAAGTGCTTCAAAAACCAGCTACACACAAGATTGATCCTGGTCGAGCGGGAAATCTCTATTGTAACTTGCCCGTTGCACAAACCGACTTGGAGTTCTTTCCGTTGTGTGTTCGAATCTCCCATGCGCAGATTCGATTCTTAATGTCACGACGCATCGCGTCACATGCCTAAAGCGTGCAATCGGAAAGTGCTTCAGAAAAGCAGCTACGCACAAGCAACAATAAATTGATCCTGGTCTAGCGGGAAATCTCTATTGTTACTTGCCTGTTGCACTACCCGACTTTGGTGCTCTTTCCATTGTGTGTTCGAATCTCCCATGAAAAGCCACAACTAAATCAATGAAGCTAAGCTTTTTCGAGTATTCCCAGTACTATTACTACTCATTAAAAGGCTGAATAACTCCGTTGTGTAACTTCGCATCACCTGGTGATTCGGAAAGTGCTTGTATTCGTTTGGGGCTATTAGCCTCATGCAGAGGATCATATACGATTGCTATACATGTTAATTGCACGAAGATTTACACGGATGCATTACACTATGTTTGCATTTGCAGAAAAGTGTGCAAATTTTTCTGAATTAGTTTGAAACCACCTGCTTTTTTCCTTTTTTAAACATTGTTCCACTGTATTGAAGCTGTCTATTGCATGCTCGCTTTCCTCTGTAATTATTCAAAATGTATGATTTTGCTCACAGCTCATTTTAAATG
>JGI24022J15233_10011052_pt1 | contig 10273 bp, 10 predicted proteins | sample Ectturendosymbi2_FD_15233 | JGI IMG/M metagenome (IMG submission 15233)
GCGTTGCCATGTCCTTGGTCAGCGCCCCTTCCACTGCCTGCCAATCTCCATCAGCATGCATGATTGCTAGGTCGTCAGCATATGCATACTTTCGGGAGATGGTGGTTGGCAGGTCGCAGATGTAGATGTTGAATAGTAGGGGCGCCAGGACAGATTCCTGTGGGACGCCGTTCTTGAGGCGTCGTAACCTGCTCTTTTGGCCATTTCCGGTGGTAGGGGTAAAGCTGCGATTGCCAACCATCTCCATGATCATGTGGACCATGTGTCTATGAGGCAGCAATCGCAGCGGCTTGCAGTTGAGGCCGCGGTGCCATAGGCTGCTGTGAGGTCGACGAACACAGATCCGACCTTCTTTTTAGCTGAAAAGCTATCCTCGATGTCTTGTGTCAACAGGGTGACCTGGTCTGCGGCCGACCTCCCGTGTCGGAAGCCCGCCTGCTCCTGTGGAGCAGTGGGTCGATGATTGTTTCGACACGAGCATCGTGCTTGGTTAATAGGTGGGTGCAAGGAAGAGTTTCCCGTGCGGTGCTGCCATTGTCTTGTCACCGGTGCAACATTCACTGCTGAAGTAAAAGAGCAAACGTAGATAGGAACATCAGACCACTTGTGATACTCCAAAGAGGCTGCGAACGCTGAGAAACAATGAAACTGAAATGAATGGAAATTAGGAAAGAAGATCAAAATGGAATAGACAGGGTAGCGCTGACGTATGATGATTTCGGGATCAGTAAATTATCTCTGACCTTATTTTGGCATTGTAATGTTTCTGCACATTGAACAAATACCGCAGTTGCAAGCAAAACAATTTGGCGCCCTGATTTTTACTGCTCGCTAAAGCTTGCTTAGGTCTATATCCCGCACTGGGGCCTAGTATGCCCCATAATTTTCATGTTTGTTTGAGGCGTTCACTTAGTAGTGCAGTCCTGTTTTAGGTTGGCCCGTAACATTTCGCTTAGCCGTGTGGTGGCCACCAAACAATGCTGCTGTGTTCCAATGCTTATCACGATGACAGTTTATCTTCCAGAAATTTTATCAGACTCGCTAGTGGTTAGCTAAGTTTCGATATTTGACCCCAGGCTGTTTGTTTCGATAAAAGACTGAAGTTTTCAATCGTGTGTTGCAGGGAAAGATGAAAGTAAATAAGGTTGCGTGCAAGCCGAATCGTTGCCTTTTCCTTGGTAACAGTTAGTACCAAAACGCGCAATAATCCATCTGTTTGTGTGATAGCGGATGAGATGTAGCTAACTTGCGCTGTCGCGAGCTGAAAACGGTTGGTGGATAGCCTGTGCCACGTGTCTTGGCCTGCAGCACCCATAGAAGAATCGTTTGGTTCGTGGTAACCGTTTGTTAGCTTAGCTTGTAGTGTGACCTCACTGATCCCTTTCTGGGCCACCGCATTCTAAATCTTTCCGAGTACAGTTACTCACGATATGTTACTAATAACTTAAGTAGTAAATGAAACCAGCAGCACGAGTAAAATGCAAATGTAGAAATGCTTGTAAAACGCAGTACTTTCAGTTCAGTATGACGAGGACTAACGCGGCATACTGGATGCTCAGCATACCTGCCACACTAATTAATAGATACATACTTGGATTGGAATTTTATATTCGTACGGTACAATTGAAGTATATTTGTATAATTGAAGAAACTGCAAAAAAAAGTCCGGTTGATTTCACAATTGGCCTTGCAGTTAGGCAGTCTAACTCTAATCCATGCTGGCAAGTTACAAACATTTGCATTAATTTTTGCAAACAACGTAAAGATTGTGCATATCCACGTGTAATACACTTCCTGCGCAACAATGCGTGTTGGTGACATCGTGGGTTTGAGATGAATTTTAAGGATAGACTACTTTCTTAAGACCACATTTTGAAACAGTCTGTTCAACAATTCGCGTCACACGCTTTTCCCGGCACATCATTTTGAAAATTAAAAAGTGCTATTAATTCGGATCTTACAGTGTTCTACAGCTTTTGTGAATTTTTTAAACGTTATTTTTATTATTTTGCTGTTGAAAACTGAATATACCCGAAATGATTCAAAAATTCCCTGCAGCTCCAGTCAAAAAGGGACATCTTCAATAATCTTTCTATAATTAAAAGAATTCACTAGGTTTATTAGTTCTGTGCAAGTAATTTTATTTTTCTGATACGTAATTCTTCTCTAAGAGTGGCATGCCCTTTACCGCTTCCGACACCCATTGGATGGTAATTGAGTTTAGCGTGCTTCTCTGCGTATTTTACTCTCCACTTGTAAGTGGTGTGTGTGTACCTTTCCCCCAGTCTCCGCTTGGTCGATTTTTTTTTAAATAATTCCGTCAAGTCATAAAGCCGTGGGCGCAATTTTGTTTCAAAATGTTGGGGAACAGCTTGGTGTGAAACCAATACAGTCATCGGGTCGATGCAGAAGTGAAGTTTTATAAATACAAATTCCAAATTATGCTTTTTAGAGATGTTCTGAAAGAAACACTAATCACGCTTTGCTTTATCCTTACATATGATTTACAAATTACTATACTTAAATTTGTTTCTGGACCCGCACAGTAGCGCAACTAACGGGGAGGCANAGGAGCGAACCGCCACCCCTGGCAAGCTAAATGTAAAAACCGGGCCCCACCAAGTATTTCGGTTTTATTTTGTTTTTGGTTTTCAGTAGGTTGTTTTTTTGCGTTTTTCAGAGTATTTTTTCGTGTTTTAGGGTTTTACTAAGCCATCCACATCCGGATTCACCATCATTTCTCAAGTTTTTTTTCATAGTGTTTGCCAGGGGCCCTACGGTGACCAGTGGGCCCCTTTCAGCTAAGTTTTTCCCCTGGCCCAAACCTCTAAGCTACTGGACACGGCACTGTAGTTCGGCAACATGATCAACATTCCAAACGTTGACAGCGTACAGCGTGTAATGGCATCTGCTGTTACAAGTAAAAGTCGCAAACTTGGCAATAAGTAACTTTAACATTCAAGATTAGCCGACAATTTAATACTCATAAGCTATTAGTTGATACTTCTTTTAATCAAAAGAATAGCTTGTTTGCACACGTGTAAAATGAAAATTCTGCTAGACTTCACGAACAACAAAACTGCCCATTCTAAAACTAAGTCTCCACAATAGTGCTGCTTTTTGCCTTCGGAAAAAAGGCAAAAAACTAAGTCTCTACAACTGTGCTGCTTTTTTGCCTTCGGCAAAAACTTCACAGAGATTTGCCTGAAAATCTAACTTTCTACCATTATAAACTTACATGTTTAAATTTTACGCTGTATATTTCTGAATACGTGACAACCAACGTTACAGCAAAGCTAGTTACATTTCTGCACGAAACAAATCATGGTTGTACTGCTGTGGTCTCTCACGCGTGTTGCTGTTAAACTTATTGTTTCAAGACAATGGCCTTTTTCACAATATACCATACAGGGTAAAATTCCGTACAGAAGCAGTTAACGATCTTTCGCGGTCTCTAGAAACTTGCAAAATGCTAAAAATCATTTTATCGAAGCTAAAATTCATAAAAATATCAGAATCAGTGATGCCACACCAAACTGTTTCAACATCAACTTGGCTATGTGGAAAATCTAACACGAAAAGCTCTTCACACAGAACGTGACAAACGTCACTTCTGTCTTTGGAACCTCTCCAAATACAATACCTAAAGATGAAAATGTGGGAGACATGGAATATTATTTCCCCACCGTCTGAAAAAAGAGGGGGGGCGACGTGCCCCCACCCAATTGCGCCCATGGATACAGCTGGGCGATTTCTAAAACGTGAATTTCATTGTTGGTTTTTAACGATCGTCGTCCATAAAGGAAAAATTTTCCTTGTTGCATTTATATCAGTTTTTCACTTTGTTGTTGTTAATTTGCAGCTATTTAAAAAACGTGCAAGCGTATTTGGATTCTGCAGAACGAGAAGTGACCGATGAAGCGTCGCGGTCTTGTCAGGTATTCGCTGCTTTTCGAATTATTTGGCGATTTTTTGTTTGTTGTCGTTAGGTTACTTGTCACGTAGACATGTCAAAACAACTTCAATTTTTGAGTCAAAAGATCAGTAGTTTACATCTGAACGCCAGTACAGTGAATTCAAGAGCCAATGCGAAGACAACCAAGACTAGCCACTTTGGCTAAATTGATGGCTAACCACAACACTGTCACCATGGCAAAATTTTTGAGAGGAAGGCTGAGATCAAACACAAAATTCATAGTCAAGAGATCTACTGAAGTAGAAAACCATTCTTGCTACAGTCCATCGCAGTGTCGTAAAAGTTTCTTTGAGCATTTGGCTTTCGCGTCAGACTCTAACTAAATGACGAAAACGTACTTTTATTCTAAAAGTAATATTTTGGTGTATTTTGTGGAACGGAAAAAATTTTTAATCAAATATACAACAGAGGTGGCCGGAGTCACATTTTCAGACTCAATCTTGTTCCAAAATTTTTGAATCCAGATCCGGGTGCGGTAATTTTTCAAATTTGCGAATCCGATTCCTGTTCAGACTCTGGCTACCATCGATCCAACCGAAATTTATCAATACTTTCACTTAAGAAATGACCACGCAGACTCCTGCTGCTGCCGAAATTGCAAAGTGACTCCGGGTCCGGTTTCTCACAATATTTTTCGAACTGGCCCCTCTGCCTAAAACTCGAACGTGTGATCTTCGGTCACGTGCGCGATTGGTTTGATTAATTTTGCGCATTACAAGGTAGGAGCTGCCCAAAGTTTACCGCTGGACAGCCGGTCGCACCATTTGCACAGAAAGTTTGTGCAGAAGAGGCCTTGCATTGGGTCTGCTGCAAGCGTGGTCATTCAGCAATCACTACACCTGGAAAGGGGAGCTATGTTTTGCGCCAGTGCTATAGGAGGTGGGGGTGCAAGCACACCCCCAAAAATTTTGATTTGTCGAATATCTGGGCAAAATCCTTGAAAATCCGGGTAAAAATGGCGCCCAACGTTGTTTGTCTTTCAAAACATGGCGCTCAACGTTTGCAGACAAACATATGAAGACGTTTTTTTGGAGGTCACACCACAAAAAGGTCTTCATGATCTTTATGGAAGAAAATTTGTCGCACAAAAACTTATCGTGCAAGTTTGAGGAAATTCAGGCAAAAATCCTCCGGACCCCCAAAAATTTGCTTGCTCCTACACATACGTTTTGCGCTATCACTTTTCTTGGGTTGAACAATGTTTTTGGTCCTATTTCTGCAACAAAGCACTAAATCGCATGTTTGTAATCTGCATGCAAGTGTGTAGCCAGAGGGAAAGTAATGGGCCTTTACCCAAAATTTAGACGGCAGTTGTTGAACCTTTAAGCAAAAATTCTCATGAACGTGCAAAAATATTTATTCGAGTTGACAATTCTCACCCACCCTCACATTGTTTTTCCTACTAGGCGTGTGTCTGCATTCGAGGTGAACGGAGTCTCATTTTTTTACTCCGAATCCGTACCTCCTCCGCAAATCATGGAAATATCAAATTCGACTCCACCTTGACTCGTAAAGTTCTGCATTCTGCAGCAACATATATGAATGTTGCTTGACAGTTTTGCCTGGTGTAATTTCAACCCGCACAACTTCTTGTCTGAGGACTCTTTGCCGTCTGAAACAACCAATTTCAAGTAGACTTCAAGCTGGGAAAAGCTTAGTTGTAACAATATAGTGCTAAAAAACAAACCTGAATACTAATTAGTTTCAGATATGAATTGCAATGCATATCTCACCATCACTCACCTCATACTCCAACATTGGATATGTTGCATGCAACATGTGCCCCTGTGACAATGCTCAAGTCAATGATAAATATAGAATTCTAAGTAAACCTCAGTCGATGGCAAATTCCTATCGTTGGTACTCTTGTTACTGTATAGTTTAAAAACACAAGGAAAGCATCTCAGGCTAGGCCACGTTACAGAATCCTGGCAATAACCGTCAATCACACAATCCACCGAACAACACAACTACTAGGATTCAGGTACGATGACCAGTTCCCCATAAATAGGTATATTGTTCAGCTCTACAGCGGCAGCCTACCTGATTAAAAATTTGAACTGATGAAGTGTCGCAGGCGCTTGATTTCACGTGTCCGAATCATATCAGATTTTGCATACATTAGAGATAAGCAAACTAGCGTGTGACTTGAACAATGCTGTGTTAGTAAATGTTTGAAATAACTCCATAAAACTTTCTGAAAATGTAAAGAAACAGTGGCTTGAACTTTGTGAAGAAAATGTTAAACTGGTCATCCGCTTCACCTTCGCAAAAATCAAACGGAGTTGACGGAAACTCTGTTTTTTGCCCAACTCTAGTCTACGTGTGTCACGCCATTTAATTTCGGTGTTAGCAAACTTCCCGTTTTACTGCGTTTATCTGAAAAAAACTTTGATCTGAACTAAAGATATAGGACATGCTAGTCCTAAAAAATGAGGTCGAATACTTCCACAAGTTGTTTCATTTAAAAATGGCGTCGATATTTTTCCATTTTGAGGAAACTCGAAGAAAACAAATTGAAGTGACGATTGTCAAAATAATAATTGAATTTTTCCGGAAAAGAAAATTTTTGAGTTCAGATAGTCAAAATGCTCTTGGCACGGCAAAAGAGTAGCAGTGACCCATCACTTTGTTGTTATATAGCTGGCCCGCGTGTGTGCATTTTGTGTAACGACCATCAAACTGTCAAGTAAGGTTTCTCGACGTGTTTCATTATTATGTTGTAGAAGGAAAATTCCGACGCAAGCTTGAGTCAGCTTTGTCGACTTCTCTCTGGTGTTGCTGATGAGCCATTGCTCACTGATCAAACCAACAAGTAAACCAACAAAATCGAGATCCAGTTCATCCCGTTTCCTGGAGCACTCCACGAACGTCTATGGGGCCACGCCTGAGTGAATGAGATATCGTTTTCCGTTTTCCGAACGGATTACCGTCTCGTGCACCTTTGAAACAGAACTCACAATCGAACCAATGGGCGTAGGCACTTGAGCGGTATGTTGCAGCTCAGCCTTCGNTTTTAACGTGTCTCTGAACAAGAGCCATTTCTGATGCCCGTGCTTTCCGACCAGCAGCGAGCTTGCGTTGAAAGAGACATTCGCAACAAAAATTCATGTTTGTTTGGATTTCGCAAGTTTCATACAAACTATTTTGTTGCGTATAAACATGTAAAGTGACATACGAACTGAATTGATCCACTCCTCAGTTATACGTAAAACCTGTTATTCAGAGTTGTTCACACGGATAAAAGTGATTATATTATCTTCAGTCTGCTGGATTGCGGGTGTGAGCGAAACGACCCAAAACCGCCAAAAATAATCAAGGTAACGAATCCAAAAACGCGAAAAAGTGAGTGATTTGAACAGCGCCGGATTTAGGGGGGCCCGGGCTCGGGGCCCGCCACCATGTTCATGTGTTTAGCCATATGTGCGCGCCACTTAGTCATTTTCAGCGAGGAAAATTTGTGTATAGATGCTATTTAATTATCGGTCGGCCAAACGGCAGTATTCACTTGAAGAATATTTGATAATTTGTGACGAAACAACTATTACACTTATTGGTGTCCTGAAAGTCGGTCAGGTATCTGAATCTCGTGAATGCAAGGCCAAGCCACGTAGAACACGCTAGCTTACGTCTCTACTCGTTTCTGGGAGGTATTGCGTCTGCTTTACTCAGATTTGCACAGGTCGCATATGAGTGGCATTGCTAAGTAGGGCTACCATACGTCCTCTTTTTGAAGTACATGTCCACTTTTTCCATGAGAAATGAAATATTCTCCGAGGACATCCGAAAATGTCCTCCTTTTTGCAATTCATATTTTAGATAGCTATAATCAGTGGCGTAACAAGAGTTAGGGTGGAAAACTTAGCTGAAAGGGGCCCACCGGCCACTGTACAGGGCCACCAGACAACACTCGAAAAAAACGTGAGAAATGCTGGTGAGCTATGCTAAAACCCTAAATCACAGGAAAATAATCCGAAAAACGCAAAAAACAACCTACTGAAAACCAAACGAATGCTAAAACCGAAATATCACTTACGGTAGCGGTCCGGTTTTCACATTTAGATTGCCAAAGAGGGGGAACTTGCCCCTCTGCCCCCGGCAGTTGCGTCACTGGCTGTGATATATGGTTTAGCATGCAGTAAGCTGTCCCTACTCGACTGCAACAAAGTACGAGCAGGTGGCGTAGCTTAGTTTATGGGAGGGTCTGCGAGTTGTCTAATTAATCCAGTGACGTGCCGTCAGGCGAGGCAAGAGAGGCAGTGCCTCCCCTACCATAATCTTGAAACGTTTTTGAAAAAATTAGGGATCCAAAACAACAAATGGAATAAACATTTGTCCTTTCATCGTGAAAAGATGCAATTGCTCTGTGATTCTGATCATTTTCACAGTCAATTAATCTGAATTTGCGTATTTCTTCAAGTCAGGCGAAAGTCACGAAGGGAGGTAGCGACTGCTTGTGGCTTCGCATTGAGCAGTCTGTCACCAAACTGTGTTGGTGAGCGTGTGCCGCGCAATTAATCTCTCTGTAACCTTCATGTCATCTACAGTCTAATTTTTCTGTACACTTTCAATATATGTACTCGCATTCTACACTCTAGGTCATGTAGTTTACGTTGGTTAACAAATTGAATATGCAACGCTATGTCTGTTAAACGGCTGATGTGACAGCGCTGCAGTGATGAAGCGGCAAGGGAGGCACCGACTGCTTGTTCCTCCTCTCCGGTTGGCTTTCGCATTGCGAAATGCTTTACAAAGTGAGCTGCTGAGCGCGGAAAACGTAACTAATCCCCATGCAGTTTGTATATTGCAACTAGTGTAATATTTGTACACATACGTCCTCGCATTGCATAGTCTAGCACTTACTTCACGTTGAGTAATATGCTGAATATGCAGCGTTTTGCCAAATCAGCAGCTGGTCAGACAACCAGAAGCAGCCAAACACTGTTCCCATAGGAGCCAGACGCGTTTCGATGATGACGTCACCCATGTTCACTCAACCGTGATATGACCTTTTTGCAGAGTTTGCGAAATGGTTGGCGGCAAAGTATGGACCATGACCCCAGTGCCCCCTTGGCTATAGTATTCCTGCCAGGAATTCAACATTTCTTTGTCAAAGTAGATGACAAACACAACACAAATCTTGTTATCTGACACGGCGGATGCAGGTAAAATAATTCTACACTACATTAGCTAGTACGAGCAATGCGTGAGAAAAACAGCAAATCTCAGTCTTTACAATCTAAACAGAAGTAACCATGCAACATTGGTTCCCAAACTTTTTCTGATGGAGCACCATTTGTGGGTCCCGTGCTGTCACCGACGAAATCTCATTCGATCATAAGTTTGGAAAACCAGACTTGACACAATGCGGCATGAAAGAAATGGCTGTTATTCAAGCTCGTACAATCCTAACGGGATTTTAAACTAAATTAAGTCTATTCAAAATTGGAACGCAATTATTTATAATTTAAATATTTCTCCAGCTCGCTCAAATTGGAAAAAAGTGGAAGTTGGCAGTGATTTGGAGATATATGCAAAGCACCTAAATTTAAGTGAAGACTTTGAAGGTACTCTTTCAGGACCTACAGGGGATGCGTGTGCCGGATTGGATTGTTACGCTATTTGATTTTAATGTGCAAAATGCAGACATTAATTCACAGTTGCAAGATGAACTCCCTGATATGCGTGTGGATCTCGAAGCTCAATCACTGTTTAAACGAAAAAACTGCGTGAAAGTGCCATTTAAATACCGCTGTTAGATACCCGAAATTTTGTTCAGCTGTTGAGCCGTTGTTCCTTGCATTCTCAGTTTCCTACATGCTTGAATCTGGTGTTAGTCGTGCAAATGCATTCCTAAAGCATAAGAACCGACTGAACTCTGAAGAGCGTGGCGAGTTGCTACTAAACACACCAATCTCCATCTAGATAAAAATGCTCTTGCTGTTTCTCACAGGAAACACCCTTCTCATTCATGGGGTCTCAAATTGCAATGAAAAGTTTGCCATTTTCCTTTTGTGCTTGTATTAATAATAATGTTTCTTGCTCATTGCTTTTCAGTTGCAGCTAGGTTAGATAGATGTAATATCAGTAGTTGGTGTTAATCCAAATGCCCCCGTATTTGGGAAGTAGTGGGATCTGATAAGTTCAACTCGTTGGGGGCTCGGTGAGATGTCTGGGATTTTACCAAGGGTTCGACAGCCAAAAGAATTTGCAGACTCCGGCTTTACATCTATTCCCTCAATATCTGCACAGTGCACACTGCCTTCATTGGCTTCCCTGTTTTGGCTTTTGTATAAA
>JGI24022J15233_10011053_pt1 | contig 10273 bp, 5 predicted proteins | sample Ectturendosymbi2_FD_15233 | JGI IMG/M metagenome (IMG submission 15233)
CCCCAGATTTGGGGCTGGCCCCCTGCTTTCCCCCCACCCCAGTTTTGTGTTTAATTTCACGTTCAAGTTCGTTTGATTGACACACACAGCAGATAACTTTCAGCCAGCAAAATTTTAAACGATTTGAAGTCTTTCTGGCGACGGTTCTGACGATATTCACAAGCCTATGCTGGGTTTGATACGGTTAATCATAGCAAATCATTCTTCATTACAACGGGAAATCACCATGCAGGAGAGACATTTATATTGGCCCCCCTACTCTTTTCTTTGGCTCCGCAGTGCCACCCCAGTTTTTTCATTCTAGAATCGCCACTGGAAGTCTGAAGACTCAAGGAAATGATTTTTCATTTCTTGCGTACATTACTAACCCACGTGATGTTCACTTTGAACTTGAGGTAAACAAAGTGCATTAATAAAAAGTAATAAATATGAAATGAGCGATGCAATTTTGAATCCTCGGACTTGTTGAAGGGGCAGTGGGCAGCAAGCTGGCTNCTGATGCTCAAAAACAAAACACAGCGTACTCAAGGTCAGTTCCAATTGGTTTTCTGCCGATGCAGAAAAACAGCAAACTTTCGTTCGATCCGNTCTATACAACATGTTACAAAGTAAGCCATTNGGGATAAGGGGAGAACTAGATGCAGTCAGTGACTTGCTTGATGCGAATAGCTTTGGTTTAACAAGCAAGTGTTGTCGATGCATTTGAAACATGCATTTTATACACTTGCAATATAAAGTGTTGAGCTGTGTGAGGCAACTTGTTTCTTTTTCACGAAAAAAGTCTTGCATGTGCCAGACAGGCATATACTGCTCTCACTGCGTTATTTCTTACCTGGCCAGAATCTCGTAATCTTTGTTTGTCTTTTATTCGCAGGTGTTCATACCTTCTGCGTAGAATTTCGCGGTGACTTCGATGGCTTGAGGTGCAGTACTCGCTGCAATAATAACGATTGTGTTACAAATGTGCAAAATCTTTTACTTCAAAAATTGTTTTTCAGCCTACCTGCACAGTCGGTCGTAACTGCATTGATTGTAACAACACTCTTCCACTATTCCGCGGCTTGATCTCGACGTTGAACCTGTTTGAAAGGTTTAGCATTAGACGGGCAGCCTTTACGAAGTGAAAATCAGAATGTGCATTAAATAAAGGAAAAAATTACTTTCAGCAACTCGCAATTCTAATATTTAAACTTTTTATTTTAAGGTGAGCTTTTATTACTTCTCGGAAGGTTGTTTTTCAAGGTTTGACCTTTGTTGACCGCTAAGACGTTTTAAGAGACCGCAACTATTTCCTCAGTGCTAAGTTGGTCGTAAAGCGAGGTTTTGGTGTACTTTGGTGTGGTTACACAGCGAAGATCGGCTGCAGTTTGAGACACCATTGGAAAAGCTTAAGAGACGTTTCAGTCTCTCAAAACACCTTAAAAAATACTGCTCGGCTTTATATGAGACATGCCGCGGGGTGCTGGCGGCTTAACAATGTAGGCGTCAGCATCAACAAATACTTTGCGTCCTAGCGCTGCTAGCATCAGGTTTTGTTTTATTACTCATTGTAGAAGTCAAGGCAACTTATGCTTGAAGACCATCCCATGGCATGGTGGTTAGTTCGTTTGCTTCGGTGGTGGTATATCGGGAGTTCAACCCTAGGCCGGGTCTTAACAAGACTTTGCAACTTGGTAGTGGTACTGTAACCTTCTTGCCTGGCACACAGTGTACAGAAGAGCTACGGGGACAAATGCTGATCTGTGTTGTTATCCATTGTACTGTTGGCTCTGTTTTCTACAAATTCATTCATTCATTTTCGTGCCCGCTTTTCCTCTGGTGAGGGTAGGGGGGCAGTAGCCCTAGGAAGACTCGAAATACCTTACGGTCAAAAGCAAGCTCAGATATAATTCTGTTTTCTAGAATTCCGTATGTCAAACATGCAAATACGGCCTGGCATTGCAAATTTACAGCGCCTAAAACACCAATAAAACCATTTATGTTTGAAGGACCCGTATCAAGAAGCGACGNTTTGGATATAGCCCAAGATGCAAGTTGTGACGATGGTAAGTATGGAACAAACACGCTGTTCTCATTTCACAAATCGCAATTTCTTTCGAGAATTTTAAACTTGCTTTTCGGAAACAATGTGTGTGTTTATGTTTTTTCGTAAGGAAATTCAAGCTCATTAACACAATTGTTTGGCACCATTGCGCTGAATGCCCTCAAAATAATGTTGCAACCTTGCCACGTCATACAAAAGAAACAAAAATTTTAACAATGTTGGACGCAATTGTATTTAGTTGTATTTTTATAAGTACAGTTTTTCAATTTGTAGCATATGGCACATTTCGGTTGATTTTGAAAAACACGCGAAAGTTTTTAAAGCGGATGCAAAAACATTTATAATACTATAAGGGTTTTTGCAGTACTTTAGGNATTACATGAAACTTACACCATGTCATCGCTGACAAGAAATTTGCCTAAATTATGAAAAGGTTTGTTTTNATTTAGAAAGCATCGTAGCATGAAGTCGAACTTAAAACGCAACTCAAAGACACGTATACATGCCAGGTTTTAAGGTTTNGGGGTCAAAATACATTTTTACGGGGAAAAGATTTTTGTTATTATTAAATGTTTGAAACAAATTTTTCTGAGCACAACAAAATTTGAGGAGCACTGAGAATGCTCCCTCGTGGCTATGGGCTTGATACATGCTTTAAGTGCCACTAATGCACGAAACAGAGATACTGACTCCAAATGGACATATCGTACATTATCTAAAACTTGAGGGTTCTATTTGAAGAACAGAATGTTTTCAACTTAAGCGTAACATTTTTCCTGACCAGGTGACGAAGCAACTTTTGTTGTTATCTTAATAAAAAATAGTCTCTTGCATCTTAAAGAAACAAAGCATGTGTTATTTGCAGCTGCAGATCGTTTAGTAAATTATATTTTCAATATGCTTTGCGTTTTTCTTAAACTATTTTACTTCCAGCAACATATTTAATCACTTGCTGATTCCTTCATTCATACGCAGAGTATTTTCTCGCAGATAAACAAATAGATTTCCTGTTGTAAGAAAATGAGTATTGGACGATGTCCTTCCTGTTCAGAGTTATGATCAGGGTTTTAAATGTCAGTTTGAGCTAAGTAAGATGACGCAAAACGTTTTGACATTCTCTTCATCAACCTTCTAATAAAACAAGTATCACTTTTAACATAACACGGATACGTCTTCGCAAATTTCGTTTTTTGCTGCATCATTCTTGAATGCAATCGCCAGAAGCGTAACATCGATTCAAATTTTACGACTCAAACCTTTCTCCTTTTTAATAGTAAGGTCTGAATTTATCGCCCTTTTAAATGTTTGGCTTTACGCATCTGTCTGCCCCGTCAATACAGAAAGAAATTTCGCAATTTCTTTGTTTTTGGTTGAATCAATGGTCGGAAATGCATCGAACGCTTTTTTGTATTGCAACGGCAATCAACGTCTTGTGTTTGTGCATTTATCAATAACGGATGCAATAGGTGCTCACCTTGTGACTTGGGTACGTTGGAACAGTCTCCGCATGCTGTTCGCAAAGCATATACCAAGTTATCGCTGCACTGTCGAAAGTTCGTTGCGCTTGATCCACAAATGAAGTGAGTAAAGACAATGATTTTCAAAGCAGTGTTCAGGCTGGTGAAGATGCCACCATCAGGTTTGATCAAGTTCAGTAAAACTTCAAATCTGAAGCAGCGATTGTGCATAGTCAATCTCATTCTTTGTGATATCTTACAGAACGTCGATTCGCTTTCTTCAGTCCAATTGGAGTCGAACAGTTTTTTGCTCGTTTAAAATTAAAGCATGCATGAATGTTTGATAAAAAGTTATGGTGTTGGATTCTTGGGAAGAAATAAAACGGTAAAGTTTCGACAACTTAAACTGAGCATCCTTTACAAGTAAAACAGCAGAGAATGAAGGAGGCAGAATTACCGCAGCATCTTTCATGTACGCCAGCATTGAGTGACAATAACCAAACAAAAGGTGCAACTGCGTGTAATCACCATGCATAAAACCTATCGTTGCAACCCAATGCATTTGTTTTCGCTTAATTTTAGAAGGCAAGCAATAGGGTCTTAAAGAAAAAAAAAACTTTTTGCGTCGTCACAGAAACACGTCATAAAAATCACTGGAAGAAATGCCTTTTGTGAGTGACGTATTGAGGAAACCGGTTGAAGCGTCAGGCCTCATAGAAACAAGTCACATGCATGGTTTAGCGGTTCTGTTTGCGACACAGTTCAAAAATACAAGATGTTCAGGTTTCTAACCGATTATGTTTTAAAACTCTAGGGAAGGCAAAGATATGGAATTTCACGTTGGTGCTGAAATGTAAACGGGCCTCGTTTCGATGCCCAAACCCGGCCCAAGCTCGACATTTATTTTAAAGCCCGATTTAGGCCCGAAAGCCAAATTTACCGAATGCCAAATATTTAAGGTCACAAAATAAAAAGCTTCCTTCAAGCTAACTAGTAACTAGAGTAAGAGACAATTATCGTAAAATCTCGAGAATACGTCGCTGCGCGCATAAGAGGCAAGTTTTGCTAATACTTCAGGCAAAAATATTCGTTTGTAATTAGCACCTAGTTTTGTTCAGAAGCAGTGTTCAAACACACTGATTGTCGAAGTCAAAACATTTAGCATTTTAGCACTCCAAAAGGAAATCGTAATCTTTGCCTGGTGCTAAATCTAGCGAAATCGTTTCGGAAAGCAAGTCAAGGATCGCGTAAGTGATTAATCTTTTCGACGCAACTCCATCGCGTGATAATTACCTCACCGTTGTCAACTTCTCAAAGAGTGTGAGGTTAATCCGAGCATAGAAGAAAAGAAAAATCACCATCACTTCACTCACAGAAGTCACCGCGGTGAGCACAACAAATCGATGTCACGAACGAAAAATATCGTTTCTCTGAATACTATTTTTGAAAAATTGTATGCAGGCCCAAAATCGCCTGAAACATTTTGACAAACTTAGAGTCCGGCCCAACTCGAAAAGCCCGACGCGACTTACATCTCTGCGTCGGTGTACAGTATTTGAAAAATTTTGCTGACGATTATATCTACCCACGGTTGTTTACCAGAACAGTCAGTTTCGGAAAACAAGCTGCCAGCACATTCCCATTCCTTTGTTTGCTCACAGCTTCGGTTGAGGGAAAGAAATTTTTTTGTTTTTCTTTAACTTCCGGAAAAACAACTTTTACCGAACACGGTGAACTCGTGCTACTCCCAACATGACGGAAAGAGTTCGATGTATGGAAATTGTTCTTAGAATCTATATTTTCCGAAAAGCAACACAAAATTTTGTACATTACAAATTATTTTGTGAACAAAACTGCGCTCTTCGTGTTGCATGTTCGTAGGCGAGAGGGGTGAAGAACCTGCAGCCCGCGGGCCACATGTGGCCTGTGTGACTATGTTATGTGGCCCGCGTCGGAATCTTCGTTAGCCTGCACCCAAAATAGAACACAGCATTGCGTCGAAACGAAAGTCCGGAAAATAGGTAGATACTTAGAATACGTCAAGAGAAGTCGTTCCCGATGTTTTTCTCCTTAATCTCTTACAAGTAAAAAGCACTGTACAATTGCTGTATTTTTCATCATGAAATTAGAATTTTTTTGTGGCCCGCCCGTGATATTCCACGAATCACGGGTCCTGTGATTGTAAGCGGTTTTCCCAACCTTGGTTTTGAATTTGCAGTGCAGGTGCTCTGCGATGCAGTCACAAAGTTGTTCAACCAAAATTTGTGGTACACGCAAATTTTATCCAGTAGAAAATGTTTCTTGTTTTTCTTCTGTTACTTCTAAGAAAACCAACCGAAGTGTATGGGACATTTTTAACACGAAATGAACAAAGAAAATTACAAGCTGAATGCAACTCAAATCTCCTACAAACAGAAAAACCTCTAATCTTCAAATCAAAGAAATTGTATCGACGCTATTAGACAACCTGCGCTTATTTTCATTAACTTGAGTGAGACTAATCCTTCTACAATCGTAAATCAAGTTTGACGCTGTCGTTTTTCCATTTTGCAAAATTACGCTACTTTTTCTTGCGTACAAATTTTCAGTTCAGTGTTAATTGTTGAAACTGATCTCAAGTCACTTGCAAAAGGAAAATCCGAAAATGATGCGGGGAATAAAGAGCTTCTATAAAACCTGACTCCTCATACAGTTTTTCCGAACAGAAAACGTATGCACTTCAACAAACTCTGTGACACAATCAGGAAATGGCCTATTTGATTGACCTTTTTGAACCCTGGTTTTAAGAAGACAGAAAGAGAGCTTTTGCAGCATGCATCGGCACTGCTGAAAGGGTTTTCAAGTTATTCTGATGGGCAAGGAAATATCAAAAATCCGGCCACCTGAAGCGAAACGATTCTCATAAACTATCGCTTGCCTGCTGAGTTCATTAAACCCGACGTTGGAAAACTATACTGAGCTTTTGTCTTTTAATTGGCGCGACGACTTAGCGACATTCCGCGCAGTTAGCGACGGTCGTTTATTGCCGAGAACCGGCCCGCACATTCCACAGACGGATTTACATGAAGCGGTTACGTGAGTCAGTCTCTAAAACGACGGTAGTCGAATTTGTTCTGGGTCCCACTTAATAAGCTTATTCTAAGCGCCTAAACGCTGCTACCTCGACCGCAATCTGATTGTGACGCGGAATTTGACCTCACTGCTGGTACACTGGCGATGCTGCACAGTCGGGCATGCTGTTGCCAATACTGTCACTCTACCGGCCAAGATGAAGAGTCGTCTGCTGAAGTTCGCACCAAATTGTGTGCCATTATATCGGCGCCATTTTTTCGTTTTGAAAAGAAACTCGAGCGCAGACGTTGAGTCAACTGAACGAGCGTGAACTGTGCCCGTTGTACGAGCGCGAGCAGGCACAAGTCTGCGGGCGCTGGTGCACCGATTCGCTGGAAGAGGCTTGGGGCAATAATATTTGGCAGCAAGAAAGCATTCTGTCGGTAAAATATTTTTCATTTTTTGCGGCAAGACTCACCTTCATCCGCAGATATTTGCTTCGCTGATTTCACTGGCTCCATCTTGGCCTGCTTGAGGCCACACGCAACCACAAGTACATCGCGACGTTTACGGCAAGCGTAAGCAAATCAATCATATTAATCTTACGTCCTTCGAGCAAGGCATTGTATGTGCAATTTACTTGTACTTACAGATTCATAAGCCAATTTTGTAAGAAGTGTTTGAAAATTTTTCGATAACGTGATGTTTTTTTGACAGCAAAGTTGATGTCCCCGCAAGAAACTAGGAAAAAACATGTTGTTTACACTACCATTGCTAAAGTCATACATGGAAGCAGTGTAATAATACAACTACAAGTGTTTCAAACCAAGTTTAAGAGGCGTTGTTTCCACGAGGCTTCACACTATTATTCAGCAATTGCATATGCAGTTTCCTATAGATTTTTCATCATATTTTGTTTCGGAAGAGGGTAGTCGGTCAGATTAAATGAGAGTTGCTGCCTCTTGCTGCAAAACTGCAACCACCTTGCAGTTTGAAGTTATGTGTGCCACGATAGCACAAGATTATCACATGGCATGACAAAGCACCAACAAACGTGGCGGCACGCTGCCAAGCGTTGTGCAGCAAAGCACAGCACCGCTTGAAGTAAATAACTTACAGAAAATAAGAGATACTGTATCTAAATAGATAGTTTCATAAATACTGCATGGGCTGATATCCGTACCATCGTTCATTTTGCAGCCCAGTCTGGCACAAAACCCGTGCGGACCACATCAAACGACGACCTTCTACTCCGATAAATACGACCATATCACACTTGTTTTCAATCAGATTTACTGTAGAAGTAACTCATGAGGGTGCAGCTTATTTCAAAGCAACCACAAAAATGTCTGTTAAACTCTGCTTTTGAGTAAGTCTGTATCAGGTTGTTATCACCGCGCAATTATTATTTTGATCTACTACGGCTTGGAAAAAGTGCAAATGAAGTAAAAATGCACAAAAATACCTGTGCTGAGTGCAAATGGATACAGCCTTTCGTCATATATTTGTTCCGAGTGCTAGTGTGTGCAGCACAAATCTTGAGAAAAGAAATTTGTTTTTAAACTGTAAGTAGCACTGCACGTCGTGACCCAGTCGTCTGTGATGCATATTAGCTGTATACGTAACAACGCCGTTAATAAATCTGCGATTTAGCGATTTTACATTATAACCTCACAACGTACTATTGAAAACATAACTTTGAGAAACGGCAAATAAACTTTTCAAACGCAAGTTTTTACTTAATTACAACACTTAGCAACTTATCAAGCAAAACAGAGTTAGTGGTTACATGCCTTTCAGTGGTTCGTGAACCAAACTTGCTGACTTTTTAGAGTTAGTTGCAAGCTAACCTCGTTGTAGACGCATTAATGTGTCATATGTGGACTGCACTGATTTGTATGTTCGTATTTTGCAGCCGCAAAAAGAGATGAAGCATCACTTTTTGTGTTCAGATGAAGCCCATGCTTTCAAGAACCTGTCGCAGCCTACTGCGCAAACGGTTTTAACTTCCTGATTATCACAGTCTAGCCGGAAAGACAAAACAGCCGAAGACCAAGTGAAAAATCTTGATATTGTTAATAAACAACGCTAAAGCAAGTAATATCTCAGGCGTTTATAACCGACTAGCCTAAAGCGAAATGGGCCATGTCACAGCCAGTTGACGTAAGCAACAGCAATTATAGGGAACAGTCAGCAAGTTTGTGCAAACATTTCAACCTGAGACTGGTTATCTTTGTTGATCTTGCGTATTAGTCATTTTTCAACAAGCGATGCAAAGTTTACGACAGCATGCTTATCGGCTTCGAGTGAACTGGATGCAAACCTGGTCATATCCTAAAAATCTTTAAAGATAAATGAGTTGCGAGGACAAGTGAGTGTTTTGCTTTAACGACTATTTCTTTAAAATCGGATCATCACATATGTAAATCAATGACGTTGCAAAGTTAAGTGGGATTGTCTTGAATTATACAAGACAGAATAGAAGAAACACGCTAATAGTTCACTGAGTAATTTCAGACATCACCAACCGACACACTTTTTTCCTGAAAGCACAAAATGAGGGGTTTTGTCGACTTGGAGCGCGGCCCCAAGCACACGACGCACTTTCTTGGACCTGTTTGGCGAAACGTGGGTAGTTCTTGCAACGAAGCTTGGTCAATCAAAAGTCCGCATGTAAGTTTTGCAAAGTTCGAACTGGGATAGGAAGCAATTGCGCCGCATGTACAAACTATAGCGATTTGGTGCCTAATTTTAACCTTTATCAGATGGGAATGTTTGTAAAGTCGTTACATTAAGGATGGAACTCACGACCTTCAAGATCAAAGTTGTTAGTGCAATAGTGAGGTAAGCAGTGTTTCCTAAAACACGGCCATCGAGAGTCTTAAAAAATGTTTTGAGAAAATGGAAAACGCAACTCACGAAACATGAAGCTAAGGGCTATGTTTTTAATGCAATGATAGCATGCCACGTCAAAATCAGTAAAATATCAAAACTGTCTTTTCTGTATTGAGGAATTTTAGCAGTTTCCACACTTTCGTATATGTTGGGAAAAATGTCCAAAATTTTAAAGTTTTGAGGGTTTCCTGACAAAATGGTGAATTATACTTAACATTTTGCTTCCGTCACGAGATGCTTTATATGTCAATCATATAATACTTGACCACGTGAAGGAACCCCTTAAGCATGGTATCCTACAGGGATCTGTCTCCTGGCACCCTTTTCTTCAACATCTACATCTCTGACCTACCAAACACCGTCTCCAGAAAGTATCCATATGCCGACGATCTAGTAATCATGCATGATGATGGAGATCGGCAGGCAGTGGAAGGGGTGCTGAGCAAGGGCATGGCAACCATAGGTGAATACAGTACCTCCAGACTTGGAAGCAAAAGCTCAGCACTACAAAAACGGTGTCAGCAGCCTTCCATCTTAACAACAAGGAAGTTAAATGTGAGATGAAAGTCAACTTCAACAATGAAATCCTGCCCTTCTGCCCCGAGCCCAAATGCCTTGGAGTAACGTTGGACAGGTCGCTCACGCATCGCCGACACCTTGAGTGAAATCGAGATACCCATTTGTATCCGCTGCACAACAACTCATCACTTCATCTGACGGTAACAACAGAAGTGCTGCGCTCTGAGCGGCTCACCAACAGAATGCAAAGTGAGCGGACAACCCTACAAGACTCCGCACTTTCATCCCCGACACCGACACCCCCCAG